>ERZ780141.86-NODE-86-length-71139-cov-6.574391_pt1 | contig 71139 bp, 61 predicted proteins | sample MGYA00433080_ERZ780141 | MGnify/ENA primary metagenome ERZ780141 (study PRJEB29588, sample SAMEA2154047) | human gut metagenome | biome: human gut; feature: human-associated habitat; material: faeces | place: Denmark | collected 2008/2010 ... | reverse complement strand
CACTTGACTATAGACCGGCTGTCCGGTAAAATGACTATCTTTGCTCATGGTTATATATTTTTTAGCAAAACAAAGATAACCAAAAGGGCTGACACCTCGTGAGAAGTGTCAGCCCTAATTTATGTTATTTAAAAAAGTTTTTACCGGACAGCAATAGTTAGTAATCTATTGCTTGTTTGGCAGCAAGAGGCATCGGATTAATTAGCCGTTTGAGGTGTTTGCAATATTATTTTGAGTAGACGTAGCCTGTGGATATGCCGTTGAGGTCATATTCCAGTTCGCTGGCGATGATGTTGGTGATGCCGTATTGCAAAGCCCAAGGCTCAATGATTTCCTTCAGGCAGTAGCCTTTTATAATAATGTCGTAGCCCTCGAGGCGTCTTGCCTGCAATTCTTGTATGGCTTTGCCGTTGACGAGAGCGTTTATTTGTGGTAGAAAGCGTACTGCTGCAGTTACGATTTCCTCATGGCTTTTATTCTTAAGGAAAGTGCTGATCAGAAGTTTCGCATATTTGTTTTTTGAGTAGATGCCTAATGCGTAGGCGATAGACAGAGGTAAACTGCGCAGATAATATGCTGCACGGTTTCTGCAAAAGTATTTCAAAAACATCGTAGTGACGTCGCAATTAACTAAAGTGTAGTCAAAAGCGAAAATTGCCTCTTTGGTGTGTTCGGTCATGTGGTATGTTCTCCCAAGATGTTCGTGCCAAAGGGTCTCGACAAAGGCGGCTATAAAAAAGAAGCGTGAGACCGTACTTGTGAACCCGTCCCACACATCGAGGCCCTGGTATTGCCCATCGTAGTTGAACGAGCAAACGTGCAGAGCCTCACGCAAAATATGTGGATTTTACAACATAATGCGAGTGCCTATGTTGCATATATATCTACATATCCGCAAGGGCATCTACTGTCTGCTTCATCCTTGGCTACGATTTTGAATTTACCAGATTCCGATGTGTACCAAGAAAGAGCGTAAGTAAACGCTTCTTAACATGTATTTTATACTGCCCATAAAGCCACAAAAGGCGTTGTGAGCAGACGCTTTCACAAAGGTATTAAATAGTGATGAGTTTTGCAATACCATAATGCTTTGCAAGATAATACAAATTGTTTTTGTCTGAATTGGGATAAACCCGAATTGGGATAAAGCAATGCACCCGACTGCCAAGATTGGCAATCGGGTGCTTATGGGTTGGGACCTTCAATTATGCAATTGTGGTTTCCCTGATTTTCTGAAATTGTGTGATTACTTCACTTCCCAAGTTTCGCCGTCGAGAATCATATCGCGCAAGCAAGTGTAGTTTTTGCGAGATACAACTTCAGCAACTTGCTTTTCGACTTCGTCGTTGTAGGTAAGACCTTCAACGTCGCGAATCACACCAACAGCCAATGGGAGTTCGTGACCGTCCATCATAGCCAATTGTTGATGCAAGAAGTTGCTTTGGCAGTGAGCGTCGTGAGTGAGCACGTCGTCGATAGTGTAGCCGTCTTCACCGATAGTAACAGCCTTAAGGCCGAAACCGTCTTGCACGATACCCTTGTTCTTGTCCTTGCCGAAAATCATCTTTTCGCCGTGAACGAGGTGGATAGTGCGATCGTCGCGAGTAGCGCGGTCGGTGATGTAGTTGTGGATGCCGTTGTTGAAAATCATACAGTTTTGGAGGATTTCAACGATAGAGCAACCTTTGTGCTTAGCAGCAGCTACCATCACTTCTTGTCCCACCTTAGGATCAACGTCGATAGCGCGACCGAAGAATGTGCCACGAGCGCCGAACACGAGTTCTGCAGGCACAAATGGGTCTTCAGTGGTGCCGTAAGGCGATGATTTGCTCACGAAGCCGCGGTCGCAGGTAGGTGAGTATTGACCCTTAGTAAGACCGTAGATCTTGTTGTTGAGCAAGAGCACGTTGAGGTCGATGTTGCGACGCACTTCGTGGATGAAGTGGTTACCACCGATAGCCAAGCCGTCGCCGTCGCCGCAGATTTGCCAAACAGTCATCTTAGGGTTGGCAGTCTTGAAGCCAGTGGCAACAGCGCCGCCACGACCGTGGATGGTGTGGAAACCGTAGGTGTTCATATAATAAGGTAGGCGAGAACTACAGCCGATACCAGAGATAACGGCGGTGTTGTGAGGTGCTACGCCAAGTTCTGCCATAGCCTTGTGAAGGGTGGCAAGGATAAAGTGGTCGCCGCAGCCAGGGCACCAGCGCACTGATTGATCACTCTTAAAGTCGGCTGCTGTATATTTCTTGTTTTCTTCCATGATTATTTGCCCTCCATGATTTTAGTTACACCGTCAACAATTTCTTGAACCAAGAATGGTTGACCTTGTGTCTTATTGATGCGTTTAACTACCAAGCCAGAAACCTTGCTTTGCAGATAGTCGGCGAATTGACCGGTATTGAGCTCGGCAACGATAACGTTCTTGTATTTGCGAAGTACTTCTTCGGCGTTGGTTGGCATTGGGTTGATGTAGCGGAATTGAGTGAAAGCCACCTTCTTGCCAGCTGCATTCATTTCTTCAACAGCGGTGTAGATGTGGCCGAATGTGCCACCCCAACCTACTACGAGAGTATCGGCATCCTTATCGCCAAGCACTTCGAGTGCAGGGATGTGGTTTGCCACGTTTTCCACTTTGTGCTTGCGAGCCATCACCATCTTTTCGTGGTTGATAGGGTCGTTTGACAAAGCTGAAGTCTTGTAGTCCTTTTCAAGACCACCGAGGCGGTGTTGGAAACCTTCTTGACCAGGGATAGCCCAGTAGCGAACGTCCTCAGCATTGCGGAGGTATGGCTTCCAGCCTTCGCGCATGTCTTCAGTAACGAAGTTAGGCTTGATAGCAGGATAGTCGTTTTCTTCTGGCACGCGCCAAGCAGAAGAACCGTTGGCGATGAACGCGTCGGTGAGCAGGATAACAGGAGTCATGTGCTCGATAGCGATGCGAGCAGCCTCGAATGCCATGTGGAAGCAGTCGGTAGGCGATGTAGGAGCAAGCACTACGAGTGGTGATTCACCATTGCGGCCGTAGAGGGCTTGCATAAGGTCGGTTTGCTCAGTCTTGGTAGGAAGACCGGTAGAAGGACCACCACGCATAACGTCGATGATAACGAGAGGCAACTCAGCCATAACAGCCAAGCCGATGCCTTCGCCCTTAAGAGCAAGACCAGGACCAGAAGTAGAAGTCACAGCGAGGTTGCCGGCAAACGAAGCACCGATAGCCGAGCAAACGCCAGCGATTTCGTCTTCCATTTGGCAAGCTTTCACGCCGAGGTCTTTGCGCTTAGCCAATTCGTGAAGTATGTCGGTAGCAGGAGTGATAGGGTAGCTGCCGAGGAACAATGGGCGTCCGCTCTTTTCAGAAGCCAAAATCAAGCCCCAAGCAGTGGCCTTGTTACCATTGATGTCGGTGTAAACGCCTGGTTTAGCAGCGTCGCTTTCGATGCGGTAGGTAGAAACCGAAGCGTGTATGTTGTGTCCGTAGTCGTAGCCGCCTTGTACAACCTTGGCATTAGCCTCGTATACGGCAGGCTTCTTAGCGAACTTATTCTTAAGCATGTGCAAAGCAGCTTCCAGTGGGCGGTCGAACAACCAGCAAACCAAACCGAGAGCAAACATGTTGCGGCACTTGAGAGCAGCCTTGTTGTCGAGACCGCTATCAGCAAGGGCAGCCTTCACCATAGAAGTCATAGGAACTTCCACGATTTGAGCACCAATCTTAGTAAGGCCGATTTCGTCGTAAGGAGTGTCGGTGGTGTAGAGGGCTTTGTCGAGGTCAGACTGCTTAAATGAGTCGATGTCGATGATTGCCACGCCGCCATCCTTAAGGAATTTCACGTTTTGCTTCAATGCGGCAGCGTTCATAGAAACGAGCACGTCGCACTTATCGCCAGGAGTGTGTACTCCGCGGCCGATGTTCACTTGGAATCCTGATACGCCATTGAGCGAGCCTTGAGGAGCGCGCACTTCGGCAGGATAATCGGGGAATGTGGAAATTTGGTTTCCGATGCCAGCTGAAACATTAGAGAAAATGTTACCAGCCAATTGCATGCCATCACCAGAGTCGCCAGAGAAACGAACGACTACTTTGTCAAGCACTTTGACATTTTGTTTTTCTAACATAAGATTTCTTACGAGTTAATATTTAGTTTGTTGTTTATCAGGTTTATAATATATCCTTTAGCATAGTGGTGTAAAGGATAAGGCAAAGGTAGTGCAAAAAATTACAAAAGCGAATTATTTAGGGGAAAATTTAGTTAATAGTTGTCCATAATGACAAAAAAATATAAAAACACCGATGGGGATAACCTAATTCGGGCTATCCCCATCGGTGTTTTATAGAAACTATATGACGGCTGTAGCCGTGGCTATACTTTCAGTGTGATGTGCAGGCGCTCGAGGATGCCGGTGCAGGTGATCACCACGAGCGAGAAGCAGAGGCAGTTGGCAATGCCCACGATGCCGTGTGTGAGGCAGTCGGGCAGCGTGATGCCTGTGAGCGAACTGCTTGCGTAGAACACGTATGGCATCATATATGCCGTGAGAGTGGCTGTGCCTGCAGGACGAATGATTGCAAACCAACCGGTGAGGCCATGCGCGTCGAGATAGGTGAGCATGGCATAGAGGGTCACCGATATGGCAATGATAAAGCATACCCATGTGGGCGTTGCCCAGATTTTGCTGAGTATCCAGAAGTGGTGGGCGCAGATGCCCAACACCGCAAACACTGCCGATGTGGCTAATGCTGTGCCAATCTTCCAAGCGTAGGAGCGAGAGGCAAACTTCACGCTAAGTAGCGAGAGCAGCATTCCGCTCATTGTGAGCACCACGTGCGATCCGTTTTCGATGCGCAGAATCGACAGCATGCCGTAGATGAAATGCTCGCTTGGCAGGTTGATGATGGCGTGGCCGCCGAGGGTGTCGCGCATCGACGATGTGAGCAGGCTGATGAGAACGAATACGCCCCAAGCCGCAGCGATGCGTTTCACGTTGGTGCGGCAGAAATAATATGTCATGGCGCACACCAGATAGGTCCAACCGATAATGCCGAGGATGCTTGAGTAAGGCGAGAACACGCCTCCCTTGGCGCTGCGGTAGGTGATGATAAGGTATAGGAGTATGATTGCTCCCACGCATTTGGCGCAGAGTGTGAGGCGTTTGCCAAGGGTGCTTTGTGCCTTAGGATAGCGGTTCCAAACCAGAAGGATGCCAACCACCATCAGCAGCCAATATATGCCGATGGGGTAAGGGCAGTCGGCCGACACTCTCGCCTCGGAGTTGCCCAGAAAAGTGCCCATCACAATCAGCGAAAGTGTGCGTGATAGTATGTGGCTTACGGTTGATTCGGCCGAAAGACCCTTGGCATAGCGGCGCTCGATGGCATAAGGTATCGACATTCCCACTGCAAACAAGAAGCAGGGGAACACAACGTCGGCAAGGCCCATAAAGTCTTCATACACATCGGCGTGCTCAAGCCAGTGCGGCACTCCGTGCACTTTCCAGAAGTCGTTTACGAAAATCATTGTCAGCATGGTGAGGGCGCGAAGCATGTCTATTGCCATATTGCGCTTAGAGAAGGCTGTTTTGTCAATCATGGGAATCGGTGTTAGTTTGAAAAAAACTGGCGGCGCTCCGTAGCGTGAGATGGGCTGCGAATGCGTCGCCAGTATGGTATTTTGTTTGAGTAAAAATCTGTTTACTTAAGAGCGGCAAGGGCTTCTTTGATGCGAGCCACGGCGGTGCGAATGTTTTCATCGCTTGTGGCGTAACTGAATCGGATGTAGCCAGGAGCGCAGAATGCCGAACCGGCAACGCCCGACACATGACCCTCTTCGAGCAGATACATGGCGAGGTCGAGGTCGTTGTTGATCACCTTGTCGCCGAATCGCTTGCCGAAGTAAGCCGAAACCTCAGGGAAGACGTAGAAAGCGCCTTCAGGACGGCTGATTTTCAGACCAGGAATTTCGCTCAGAAGCGAGATGATAAGGTCGCGGCGGCGTTGGAAAGCCTTTCGCATCACTTCCACGCAGTCTTGTGGGCCAGCGAAAGCGGCTTCGGCAGCCTTTTGTGCTATAGAAGAGCAGCCTGATGTGTATTGACCTTGCAATTTGCTTACGGCCTTTGCCACCCAAAGCGGACCAGCCATAAAGCCGATGCGCCAGCCAGTCATGGCATAGGCTTTCGACACGCCGTTGATGATGATGCAGCGGTCTCTCACTTCTTCAAACTGTGCTATAGAATTGATTTCGCCGGTATAATTGATGTGTTCGTATATCTCGTCGGCAAGAATCATCACCTTTGGATGTCGAGCAAGCACATCGGCAAGAGCTCGGAGTTCGTTGCGAGTGTACACTGAGCCAGTAGGGTTGCTTGGTGAGCAAAGCATGATGAGCGAGGTCTTTTCGGTGATAGCACCTTCGAGTTGCTCAGGAGTGATTTTGAAATCTTGGTCGTGCGAAGCAAAGATTTCCACAGGTGTTCCCTCGGCAAGTTTCACCATTTCCATGTAGCTTACCCAAGCTGGTGTAGGGATAACCACTTCGTCGCCAGGGTTGACAAGCGCAAGCACCACATTGCAGAGTTCTTGCTTGGCACCGTTGCCCACCACGATTTGCTCTGGGGCGAAGTCAAGACCGTTTTCGTTTTTTAGTTTGTTGCAAATTGCTTTGCGCAATGAGAGATAACCAGGCACTGGTGAGTAAAACGAGAAATTGTCGTCAACAGCCTTCTTGGCTGCTTCTTTAATGTGATCGGGGGTGAAAAAATCAGGTTCTCCAACCGACATGTTGATAACATCCACTCCTTTGGCCTTCAGTTCTTGGCTTTTTTGCGACATTGCAAGCGTGGCTGACACAGCTAACGCCTTGATTCGTTGAGATACGTCGTTCATATATTTCCTTGTTTTATAGCGAGTGCAAAGTTATTAAAAAAAGAGGTTATATGAGCACGATGAGAGCGATAAATTTGTCAGTTTTTTCCATTGCCGGCAATCTCCGTCTCGGGGTATATGATATGGAGGATGTCTGAAGCCACTGTGGGGCGGTAGTGTGATTGTTCATAATAGTTGTGATAGTCGTTTGTAAAGCGATTTTTCCCAGAGAAATCATACACGTTTTCTTTTCCAAACATACGGTGTAGTATTGCGAGGTCGGCAGGGTTGAATTTAATCTGGTTGTAAAGCGGGCTGATGACAATCTTATAGTTGGTGGCTTGTGTGTGTAAGATTTGTGAAATGTGCTTTAGTACAGCCAATTGCTTTGTGCCAATCACTTTAGGAGATATAGAATCGGGGTGTTGAACGCCATCAAACACTTTCATGCGTTCGGGCGTGTAGTAAGTGCCACTGGCGATTTGTTGTTCATAAAAGTCGTAGCAGCACTCGTTGGTCGTTGGCGAATAGGTGAAGTGCTCGTCGGAGAGCAGGTAGTCGTGCTTCATATAGTCTTTGATTTTGCCGTTGATGGAGTAATCGGTGAAAGCGCAGAGAAATTTGGGGTTGAGGAATGCGCAAAGAAAATCTGTGTGGAATTTCAGGAAATTGCGATAGGCACAGAGTTGAGGCGGAAGGGCGTAGAGGTGGCCATCGAGAGGTGTGGTGCGTGAAACGACTGAGGCGTCAATAATTAATAGGGCGTTATGTATGCGAAGTCCTTTAGATTGGATATATGCCATTTTTCGGGCAATGCCATCAATAGTCTCAGCCGAGGCGTCGAAGTGATAAGGCATGCATCCATGGGAAAGGTATTTTTGCCATTCGTATACGCGGTAGTATATACTGCGAGAGTTTCCGAAGATGAATGAGTTGTAGGCAATGTGCTTGCAGTTGTTGTCAAAAGTGGCAGTGCTCACATAGCCGGCGTTGAGGCCTACGCCACCAGTATAGTTGTGTGCATACACGGAGTCGTAATGAAGTACTACCTTGAAAGGGTCGAGATAAGCGTATGTGGCGATTGCTAAGAACATTGGAGTGAGAAATAGCAGTAGGCGCTTAAGCAATCCGGATATGTTGTTTGTTGACTTCATATTGAGTGATGTGGAGATTTAAAATTGGAAATAGATAAACTGTGTGGAACTGCTTGTTTGCCAAAGTATGGTCCATGCTATGGCATAGTAGATGCTCCAGCGCAGAGTGGTGCTTCTGATCACGCCATTGCCGATTTGCAGTCCGTGCTCATGATGGCGCATGGCGTATTCAGTGGCGAGCATAATGATGATATTAAGGCATAGCAGACGCTTGATGCCGAAGATCGAGAAGCCCCCGTTGGTGATCATTAGCGAGATATAGTGCCAAGCGTCGGCAATGGTTGGCGCGCGAAATATAATCCATCCAATCACCACGAGCGAAAACACTATGCAGCCACGCATTATGCGCTCAATGAGGCTCATTGAGTCGGGAGATTTTTCTTTTGTGCCAAGGAGTGTGCGAGGCAGTCGCAAGAGCGCGTGATATGCACCCCAAGCTACAAAGGTCCAGTTGGCACCGTGCCACAAGCCGCTCAGCAAAAACACGGCACTTACGTTTCGTGCGGTGATGGCATTGCCATGTCGGTTGCCTCCGAGGGGGATATATACATAATCGCGAAGCCACGACATCAGCGATATGTGCCAACGTCTCCAGAAGTCGCTTAGGCTGAGTGAGAAGTAAGGGTTGTTGAAGTTTCTGATAAGGCGTATACCGAATAGTTTTGCCACGCCTATGGCAATGTCGGAATACCCCGAGAAGTCGGCGTAAATCTGTATGGAGAACAATAGCGCTCCGTAGATCAAAGTCGCGCTATTGTGCTGCGTGTAGTTGTTGAATATCATGTCGGCAGAGTGGGCACAGTTGTCGGCAATCACTATTTTCTTAAAGAATCCCCATAGTGCTTGTCGCAGGCCGTCGATGGCATGGGCGTGATTGCAGGAGCGTGCAACATTGAACTGTGGCAGCAGGTTGGTGGCTCTCTCAATAGGCCCGGCAACGAGTTGAGGAAAGAAGCAGATATATGCAAAAAAAGCCATCGCGTCGTGCTCGGCTCGGATGTCGCCGCGGTAGATGTCGATAGTGTAGCTTAGAGCCTGAAAAGTGTAGAAACTTATGCCTACGGGCAGAATAATGTTTAGTGTAGTCCAACTGGCGTGCAAGCCCAATAACTGCAAAATGTCAGCTGCGCTTTCGGCAAAGAAATTGAAATATTTAAACACACCGAGAATGCATAGGTTGAGCACCACATTGGCTATGCATATCGCCTTGCGATGTTGTTGTGTTCGCAGCATGGCTATACCGCTGGCGTAGCTGCAAAGTGTGGTGAATGCTATAAGCAGCAGAAATCGTGTGTCCCACCATCCGTAGAAGATGTAACTTGCGATAACGATTAACAGGTTTTGCCAACTGCGCTTGTTGCTCGTATAATAGAGCAAAAACACGATAGGAAGAAATATGAGAAATTCTATGGAGTTGAACGACATGTCTGTGATAATGATGAATAGCGATTGTTTTAGCGCTGCTGCATGGCATAGCGTGCCACAAAATTAATCATTAATTACGACAAATATATCCAAATGGCGATGATGCTTTGTCGAGAAGTTGCTTTTTAGGTCAAAGCACGGCTATAGACGCTATTGCTTTTGGCGTTTTTTGAGATTAGGGGGCGGTGGATGGGTGGGTTTTAGGAATTTTTCACTATTGGGAGGGCGTTTGCGGGGGGAGAGGGGGTTAAACCTTTTTGCGGGGAATAGGTCTAAAATCAGAAAGAAGGGAATTATTCACTAATAAAAGAAATGGATTATGAGACGAGTTACATTACATATAGCATTAAGCGCTTTGTTCGCTTCGGCAATGCTGATGGGTGCATCATCGGCTTTGGCACAATCGCGTGGCGGTCGTGCCGACAATCGTAGTGAACGCCGTTCGGCAATAGCAGAACGCAGAGGCGCTTCTTCGGTAAATCAAGGCGGAGTGTCGTCGCGCCGTGGAGGCGAACGCCGCGATATGGGTAGCATAAATCGCAATGATAATCGCGTGACCCGCAACGAGGTGAGTCATTGGCCAAACAATAATAATGGCGGTCGCACAGGCATAAGTGATATGGGTGGTCGCGATCGTGCTAATGTGGAAGCTCGCAGAAATGGCACTCGTCGTCAGTTCGGCGAACGAACTACAGACAACTACAATAATAATGGCAATATAGGTGGCCGTCCGGGCAACAACAATCGCCCCGGTGGCAACATCGCCGACCGTCCGGGCAATGGTGGTGGTCGTCCGAATGATGGCTACCGTCCGGGCAATGGTGGTGGTCGTCCAAACGATGGCTACCGTCCGGGCAATGGTAATGGTCATCCAAGCGATGGCTATCGTCCGGGCAATGGTAATGGTCGTCCGAATGATGGCTACCGTCCGGGACACGGCCATGGACGTCCAAACGATGGTTTCCGCCCAGGTATAGGCAGGCCTAATGGTCCGGGCCATGTGCACATGCCTCCAAGCCACCATGGCGTGATCACTCATCGCCCAGGGTCGTGGCACACACCAGTGGCACCACCATATCGCAGTTTTCGCCCAGTGTGCCATCACATTTTCCGCCCAGTGCCACCTCCACACTATCGTCCATGGCACAGAGCCCCTGTGATTAGCGGTATTTTGGGCTTGACATTTGGTACGGCTTACTATACATCGCTTGATTATCTGTTTAATCGTGGTTATGAGATAGACGGCTATTATGATGGCGTGGTGTATCTGCGCAACATTCAAGAACTCAGTTGCTTCTGGCCAGATGTTATGCTTAATTATGGCACCGGACGCACGCTGTCGAGCGCAGAGTTTCACTACTCAACATCGTATGACGACCTTGGCAGATTTAATCGCTTGTATAGCGACCTCTGCTCTCGCTACGGTCAGCCGATGAGATATATTGAGGATGATGAGGGCATACGCTCAACGTGGTATGGCGGCAACGCCCGCGGATTTGTTTCGCTGGAGTATTTCTATCGCAGCAACCGCTTCTACACCACACTGTCGTATGGCGGAATCTAAAAAGTGAAATAAGATTTTTTCTACTATAAAATGCACACACATGAGCCACGGAGGCTCAGTAGCACACTGTGAAACGCTCCGTGGCTTCTTTTGATTAAACAAAAGCGGGAGCTATATTGTTAAAATAGGTAGAGGCGAGAGCCCAAATGGAGAATTAGGAAGAATATTTTTTTGAACAAATAATAATAAAATAAATTAAGTGACTATGAAGAAATTGTTAAGTGCTATACTTTGCTCAGTGCTTATGATTGCCACTACATCGTGTGGCTCAATGAATAATACTCAAAAGGGCGCATTGGTAGGTACTGGTGGCGGCGCAGCTCTTGGCGCAGGCATCGGTGCACTCATTGGCGGTGGTAAGGGCGCTGCTATCGGTGGCGTGCTCGGAACAGCAGTGGGAGCTACAGCAGGTACGCTCATCGGCAAGAAGATGGATAAGGCAAAGGCGCAAGCTGAAGCAATCGAAAACGCAAAGGTGGAAACAGTGACCGACAACAACGGTTTGCAAGCCGTGAAGGTGACATTTGATAGCGGCATTTTGTTTGCAAGCGGCAAGTCTACTCTCCAATACGACGCTAAGAAATCGCTCACTAAGTTTGCCAACGAGGTGTTGAAGCAAAATACCGATATGGACGTTGCCATTAAGGGTTATACCGACAATGCTGGCTGGAAGGGCTGCAATGCCGAGCAGAGCATGCAGAAGAATGAAGAACTCTCGTTGCAGCGTGCTCAATCGGTTTCTACTTACCTCATCCAGATGGGTGTAAGCACCAAGCAAATCAAGTCGATTGAAGGTCTTGGCGAAAGCAATCCAGTGGCAGACAATGCTACAGCTGCAGGCAAGCAACAAAACCGTCGCGTAGAGGTGTATATGTATGCTTCAGAAGCGATGATCAACGCTGCCAACGCAGGCACATTGAAGTAAGGAAGTAAACCCAAATCGGTCATTAGGCCGTAAATGTAGTGATTTTTCTACTGCTTGGGGTCTTTCGGTTTTTATAAGGCATCTTTTGCTTGTTTTTAATTCGCAATAGCTTGCTATTACTCATTAAAAATCAATCAAAATCTGCGCGTCTAAAATTCCGAAATCCAGCCAAGCCCTAATGATCGAATTGGGATAATATCATTAGCCCGATATAACAGCAATTGCCGAGGCTCTGTTATGTCGGGCTATTTTTATGATGTGATTTGGGGTTATTTGAAGATGGAGTTGAGCACGTCGAAAGCTGCTTTGGCTACTTTGTCGGCAGAGCCTTTCCCTTTTTTCTTCTTTTTGCCGTCGTCTTTTTGTTTTGCTTTTGTCTGCTTGTGCTTTGTGGGTGAGTAAGTCTCCGGTATAGGTATGTTGCACGGAGCTTTGCTTACCTTCAAGTCGTAGAACACGTATTGTCCCGAACGGACGTCGCCACATTCAAGCCAGAACATCAGTTGCTTGCACTTGAAAATAGGCACGGTGATGGTGGTTGGCTGCATCTTGTTGTCGAGCCAATATTCGCCCACAAGTCGTTGGTCGGCAAACACGTTGAGCTTCACTGGAGGCGCGGTGGTTACACCAAAAGTGGCGTCGAAAGCATCGACGTGCTCAGTCATATTAGCCACGGTGAATGTGCAAGTCTCGTATTCGCCGAAAGGATTAAATGCCGCTGCCGACGATTGTTTATTGCTTGAGTCGGACAGAAGCAGTGAGATAGGCGGCGCGAAACTTGCCCCTGCCGATACGCCAGTGGCTGCTGATACATCAGACGAGCTGACGCTTGCACCAACGCCGGTGAGGAACATAAACACGGCGTCCATCACGGTGACATTTTCCAGACCAAGCGGAATATTTGTCTCGAGCATGAAACCCTTGTTGATAGTGGTCTTGTCTTTCATGTGGAAGCAAGAGCGCACGCTGCTGCCGTCGTGGAAGCAGTTGTCCATATTGAATCCGGTGAGAGTGCTCACGAATCGGCCCACATAGTGGAAGTATGGACGGCCGCAGAGGTCGATGAGGTCGGTCTCATAAGGGCAATCGGGCACTTCGTGAACAAAAAGGTCGTTGGGCACAGGTTTGCCACGATATAGGGTGATGTCGCCAAGACCGATGATCACTTGCTTCTCTTTGCCGTTGCCGGGCTTAGCGAATCGCAGCGTGCGGCATTTGTTCACAGGTACCTCGAAGTGCTGGTTAGGCCAAGTGCAGTGAATCATTTTCTCGAAGATCAGTTTGTCGTCGGCATAGATGCGCAGCACATCGTCGTCGAGGATGTGGTTTTTGCTCAAGCATCCGGCATCGAAACTAATCCAATCAAATTCGCCAGCGAGGTCAAATTCGGCGTATGAGTCGATGCGGTCGCTCAGCAAGGTGTTGCCAGTGGTGAGCAACAGCCCCTCCCAATACTTTGTGCCACCCATTGAGAAGGTGTAGTATTGCGATTCGCCGTAGAATATTGTGTTGTCGGCTTTGCTCATGCCACGCACCGAGAACGGGCGAATGTTGGATAGCAATGGGCAAACGTCAGGTAACTTTGAGATTTTGTCCTTGTTGAGGTTGACTGCTCCGGTGGTAGGCAGAGAAGCGGTGTAGCCTGTTGGGTAGGCATAGATGTCTACCACGCCGAAGGTGATAGAGCCGAGGAAATCGCTTGATCGTCGCTCGCTGATAAATGAAATCTGCTCAGCGCCAGCCACGTCGAGCACGACCTGCTGCGCGATGTCTTTCTGAGTCACCATGCCCTCGTAGATGATTTTTTTGTCGGCTTTCACTTCGAGCCATGCGCTTGCGTTGGAACTCTGGTTGTCGCGCGGACCGATGATAAACGAGATTTTGTCGTATCGCTTGTTGAGCCAGAAGTAGCTCCAGCCTTTTTCGTCAGAGAGGCCTTCGTCGGCAGTGAACACCAAACCCGACTTAAACTCCTTTCTGTTGATGCTTACTGATTCCACATTCTTTGGGCCACCGTCGATTCTTGCAGTGGAAACGGTGTTGACCCAACCACTGTGGCGAGTGAAATGAGGCTTCAGCTGCTCCACAAGTTTGATTTTGCCCTTAGGCAAGCGGTTCATTGGGTTTGGTTCAGGAATCACTTTTTGTCCTGTCTTCCAGAGCTTTACATTGGCAAAAGCCACATCTTGACCGCCCTTTAGCACGGTGAACTTCAGTTCGTTCACGCCAGTGACGTCGAGCGTGATGTAGCTTGGGGCATCGTATGCCCACACCACACGGTCGAGCAGACGCTTGCCGTCGCCAGTGACTGTGACGATGGCATTATACTTATTTGATGCTGAGTTGGCGAAACCAGGACCCAGCACAAAAGAGATTTTGCTATAGGCTCCCTTGATGTTGTAGACTGCAATGCCTGGTTTGTTGCTACCTGTCAGACCAGAACTTGGGGCGGTGATAAGAAACCCGCTGCCGAGGCGCAGGTTGGCAAGAGCGAGACGCTTGCCATCGCGAGTCTTGTAGCAACGCAACTGGTTTTCTTCGGTGGGCTTAAACATATCCACCAGTATTGTTTGGGCGTTGATGTGCGCCATGGAGCACAATACGAGTGCGATTATTGATAATAAGTTTCTCATGAGTGTTATGGGTTTGGTTGTCTAACAATTAGTCTTAAAAGTAATTGCCATCACACGCGTGGTGATGTGGTTGCGGGAAAATCGTGGGGAGAGGAGATTAGCAAGTTTTCGTGGGGGATTATTTTATCCCGTATAGGGCTTTGCCGTAATCCGACATAAAGTCGGTGAGTTCATCCACCGGCACAGAGATTTCTACAGTGCCTATAGCCCATGGGCCTATGTCGTAAGGGTTGTAGAAAAACACTATGTCGTCGCCAGTGAGATAAAGTTTGTGGCTCACAAAGAGTTCGTCGATGAAGATGCCCGATTTTTCAGCCACCTCGTCGAGAGTCTCGGCATAGTAGTTGTGCAGCAGGGCATTCTTTAGTATAGGAAGCAAAGCGTCGTCGCAACCTTGCTTGAATATGTTGGCATAGGTGAGTACGCGCTTGTTTTTGAGATCATAGTTGACGTAGTTGGCGAAATAGTTAGGGTGAGCGCCGCCGGTGAATTGGTCTTGCTCAATCTTAAACACCACATATTTCTCGCAGAATCCCACAGTCTTCACAGAGATGTTTTTGCTCAACACGCGCACGTTTTCGCTTTGCTCAGGCACATCGGCAACACGCTTGAGCACCGATTCACCGTAGCCTATAGGCTTAGAAACGAAATCGATGATGCAACTGTCAATAGAAGCCTTAGGCGCGATGAAAGTGTGGGCAATGATGGTGTCTTGCAGAGCCTTCACATTGGCGTCGCCGAAACGGCGAGGCCATTGCACCGAGATGGATGCGGTGGTATAGACAGTGGTGGATTTGCCGAAAGTGGTGTCGCCTTCGCATAGATATGAAGCAGAGGCGGTTTTGTATTCTTCATACACCGTGTAGTTGCTGATGTCGCCGCCGTTAGCGCCCTCGCTGTGGTCGATAACGGTGCCTTTCTGCTTGTTGCAGCCAATGAGGGCAACAAGCATCAGCGACAATGCTGCTGAAATAATGGTCTGGAATGTCTTCATATAATATGCTATTTGGTGTTTATGCTCAAAGATACAACAAATTATTGTAAATCATTGAGAAAAAGGCAAAAATACTATAATTAGTAGGCATCACTCCTTCTGATGCCATAAACCATTGATTTTGCTGCGTATTGAAGCCACGTTGCCAGCGGTGATGCCGCCCATTATCACTATCGCCACAGCGATTGCCACGTAGATTGGGCTGCCGCTGATGCCGAATGTGTGTATCATATGCATGTAGCACGAGCGACCCACGAGCATCAGTGCTACGCTTGCCACGAGCACAACTGCATTCACTGCCACCACCATCTTGATGTAAGGCGCCGACACCTCGGCTGGGCTGTAGCCAAGCATCAGCAGGTCTTGGAGTTTCTTGGTGTTCTTTTGGAGCAGCAAGTAGATGCTGAGGGTGAGCACGAAGAACGACAGCAGGCTGATGAGCACGCCAACAGCCACCACGATGCTGATAATCACGGTGAGGAAATAGTTGGCTTTGCCGCTATTCATTTTGTCACCACCTATCTCATAGCCTTTTTCGTCCATATATTGCTGAATCTTCACATCGCCGGGAGTATTCACTTCCACTATCAAGCGACTTGGGGCAGAGGTGCCGCCCTTGCCATAGCGCTCGTTGCTCCAGCGCATAAACGATTCGGGCACGAGGATGGTGTTGAGTCGGTTGGAAAATCCCACAATTCGGCCGGGGAGCACGTCGCTAAGTCCGTTGCCCGATAGCGTGAATTGCAGCGGAATCATGCTCATCATGCCCTCGCTCACCTTAGGCATGCCTTGGGCTGCGGCAAATCCGAAATTGTAGAGTGAGAGGTAGTCTTTCGACACTATCACAGGCACTTCGGGGCGATTGGCGTCGAATTTCCAGTCGGATGTGCTGACATCGAGAAACTCATCGGGAATAGATTCGAAGAAAAACTGCGTTTGCATAGAGTGTCCGCTTGAGCCGAGTCCCACGGTGGCGTTTACGCTATATTCCGAGGTCTGAAATCGGCCCACAGTTCTCACCCAATCTTGATTCTCAATATCTTGAATGGCGCCAGCCGAGAACTCTGAACTGCCACCCATCAATGCCCCCATGCCAGTGACCTTGCGGGTGATAACCAGATAGTCGCGCTTGATGAAACTCTCGTCGTCGTTGAAAATCGGTCGTACGTCGCGATAGAATTGCACAGCCAGAATCACGATAGTAAGTCCTATAAGGTTTGCCACGGCAAATCCGCCGAGTTGCAGCACGCTCACGTGCTTGCGAAGCAATTTCCACATCAATCCTTTCATAGCTTATACTCCTCGTCAATGTTAATCATTACGTTGTTTCCCACCGAAGTGGCAATTATGCCGGCGCCTTGCTTTTTCGCCTCGGCGCATACCACCTCAGCCACGATGGCGTTGTTGGTGCTGTCGAGGTGGCTTACCGGTTCGTCGAGAACCAAGAAGTCGTAGGGTTGGCACAGGGTGCGGATTATTGCCACGCGCTGTTGCTGCCCGATAGAAAGGTGCGCCACAAGCCTGTCGGTTTTGTCGGCAATGCCAAATGTGTCAAACAGTCGCAGAATTTCTTCTTTTGATTTGAAGCCGGTGATGTCGTTTTTCAGCAACACGTTTTCCAGTGCTGTGAGTTCGGGGAATAGTCGCAATTCCTGTGGCAGATAAGCCAAATGGCGGCAACGAATGTCGCACCAATCCTTCACGGAGAGTGTGCTTATGTGGGTGTAGTCGAAAGTGATGGCTCCGGAATAGTCGCTGCGGAAGCCGTAGATATAGCTACAGAGCGACGATTTGCCAGTACCGCTCTCGGCAGAGATTAGATAGTATTTCCCTTTTTCAAACGCCACATCGCGAAGCCATATTTGGCTGCCGGTGTCCTCACGACCGGCAAACACTATAGGCAAGGCGTTCTTTAGATTGATTCTCTTCATAGTTGACAATGTTGTTTGGCCGATTGTCCACAGGAATGAGGGTTGATCGGCACATTTTGCTTGCAAAGTAATGAAAAAATCGGCACAGCGTGGGCACATTTATATTTAAACATTCATAAAACTTAGTTGTGTGTTCCCAAACACGTTTGGCGTGGTGGCGCTGGCTTGGCAGACTGTGCCACAGGTGGAGAAAAGAAAATCGGTCAATTGCGATGAAGGGGAAATCTCCTTTTGTCGCGAATGACCGATTTGCTATGTTTTAATAGGCGTAAGCCAAAGTGGTGTAGTATCGTCCGCCCTTGTGTCGATATGTGAGGGTGATGTAGCCGCGATAGTCGCTGCCATACCAGATGGTCTCTATCTTTTTGCCTTTGCCTTTGTTTTTGTGTGATACCGGCACGCCGTAGGTGCGGCATAGCGAGTTGTAGAGGCGGGTGAATCGAGAGTAGTCGTAGTAGGTGGTAGAGTAGTGAAACGCTGCGCTCTCAAGGTAGCCACGTTTTGAATAGTTGAATATCGCATCAGGCCAGAAGAGACCCATTTCGCTCACGTTGCGCAAGTACACCTTGTCGCCATAATATCCATCAATCTGATAACCACGATTGTAGAAGTAGTCAAGGGAGTTGTAGTAGCTACTGCCGAACACCAATCCAAGTATGCCGGTGATGCGAGGCGCCGAAGCAAGAGGCTTGTAGCCCTTGTGTGTAGTAGGGCGCGTGATGATGAAGTCGGCAGGACGCGAAGTGCGTGCTGGCGGAGCAACAGGAGTCTTCCACGACGAAGGGCGGGTAACTATATATCCGTTGCCTTTGTACTTTTTATACTTTTTGTACTTGTCCTTGTAATCATCGTCGTCGTCGTCATCGTCATCGTCCTTGTAATAGTGCTTGTATTTCTTCTTATATTTCTTGTAGTCGTCGTCATCATCGTCGTCCTTATAGTAGCGCTTATATTTTTTCTTGTACTTTTTGTAATCGTCGTCATCATATTTGTCTTTGCGCTTTTTGTCGTCGGATGTGAAAAAGCGAGCGTTTTCGCCTTTTCGCAGTTGGCTTGGGCTGCTCACGTTAGGCCAGTGGTTGGCATTCGCGTTGCTGCTATTTTCTGTGACGTGGCGTATGACTTTGTCAGGAACGTTTCCGCTCTTCTTTTTTGGTTTGCTAACACTGCCTTCTGTGACACGTTATTTGTTTGCCGAACGGGCGTTTCTTTCGCGAGGTTGTGCGGAAACTGTAGAGGTGGTCATCACCATTCCTGCTGCGACTAATGCGCTTAGTGCGATGTTTCTGAATACAGTTTTCATAATTGTCGGTTTTTAGATTATAACCCCAAATCGGTCATTAGTCAGTAAATAATTCTGAAATCCATTCAAGCCCTAATGACCGAATCGGGGTAAAAAATACATTGCTTTTCTCTTGGTTCTGTTAATATGACATTAAATTTAACAAAAAGTTTAACCCGATTTGGTAATTAGGATTCTTTAAGAAATTGCGCTAAAATGCCAAATCGGGTGTGATGAAATATTTGTGGATAAATAATTGACTTGCTTAGAAGATAAAGGTGCCAGTGTCGGCCTTAGGCAACTTGTTTTTCAACGCGCGAATGCGGTCGTATGATTGCTTCAGGCGTTCTGGAGTGATTTTGCCAGCCTTCACAGCATCTACGATGATGTCTACAACGTGGAATGGGCGGTCGGGTTCGAATCCTGTGGTGATATTGTTGCCCATCACCAATATGTCGGCGCCGGCATTGATGGTGAGAATTATAGCTTCGGCGATGTTGTAGTTGTCAACGATGCCTTGCATATACATGTCGTCGGTGAGAATCACGCCGTTAAAGCCCATCTTTTCGCGCAAGAGCGTGGTGAGAATCTCGTGAGAAAGTGTGGCGGGAAGGGTCTTGTCGATGTTGCGGTTGAAGATGTGTGCGGTCATTACGGCATCGAGTTTGCCTTGCTTGATGAGGTGGCTGAAAGGAAACAATTCGCAAGGCTTCCATGTGTCGGTGACGTCGGTGAGTCCGTAGTGCGAATCGGCGTTGCTGCTGCCGTGTCCGGGGAAGTGCTTCACCGCGCAAGTCACGCCGTGAGCGTGGTGAGCATCGATAAACCATTCGGCGTTGTTGGCCACTATGGCGGTGTCGCAAGAGAAACTGCGATTGAGCTTGCCAATCACTGGGCAGGCGGGATTGATGTTCACGTCGATGTCTGGCGCGAGATTCATGTTTACGCCCGACCATGCCAAGTCTTCAGCCATAAGGCTTGCGTAGTGGTAGGTGGTGTCGCGGCGGTTCACCTCGCCGAGATATTTGTGGCTAACAGTGGGTTGGTAGCCGTATTGTGTTTTCAGACGAGCCACGCGGCCACCCTCTTGGTCGAGAGCGATGAGCAGACGTCCGTCGCTGAAGCTTTGCAGATTGGTGGTGAGTTGACGCAGACGGTGGCGAGAAGTGATGTTGCGCGAACCTATGGTTTTTGCGCCAGTAAGGTCAACGTCAAACAAGATGATGCCACCCACATGCAGGTCGCGCACATATCGCACGGCGTCGCACGAAGGGGTGATGCTGTCGGCTTTGAAGCCCACCATGAGCATTTCTGCGGCGTAGCGTCGCAGTAGAGAGTCGGGTACGGCAGTCTGCGCAGAGGCCACTGCAAAGGTTAAAGCCAAAAAGGCGAGGACTAAAGTTTTGATTCTATGCATGATCAAGTAAATAAGGTTTATATGTTTTGTAGCTTATTTGGCAAAATTAAGTAATTTCTGCGAAGCGTGAAATCTCTTGGGCGAAAAATAATGCAAAGAAAACGTCAGTTTGTGCTGAAATAGTGTTGGTTGTGATTTGTTTAAAGTGATGTAATATATAATGTATATGTCTGAAAATGGGTTGATGGGGTGTAAAAATGGGCTAAAAAAGCACCGAAAAGGCAAAAAAAGATGCACAAAGTGAAAAAATCTGTGCAAAAACGCAGGTTTTGCGCCATAAAATTTTCATATATGGATAATAATTAGTTACTTTGCACCGATATTTTAAAATGAGAAAATTATCACAACTAATTTATAACAATTAAAAAATAAGAATTATGTCTGAAATTGCAGAAAGAGTAAAAGCTATCATCGTTGACAAGCTTGGTGTAAACGAAGCAGAAGTAAAACCAGAAGCAGCATTCACTACTGACCTTGGCGCAGATTCTCTTGATACAGTAGAACTTATCATGGAATTCGAAAAGGAATTTGGTATCACTATTCCAGACGAAAAAGCTGAAGCAATTCAAACAGTAGGCGATGCAATCGCATACATTGAAGAAAACAAGTAAGACAAACTTTCTTTTATATCCCGTAACTACAACTTTATGGAATTAAAAAGAGTAGTAGTAACAGGTCTTGGTGCTATTACTCCGTTAGGCAACGATGTGGCTCAAACATGGGCTAATGCGTTGGCAGGAGTAAGTGGAGCAGGACCTCTTACTCATTTTGATGCCTCGAAGTTTAAGACACAGTTTGCTTGCGAGGTAAAGAATTTCAATGCGGCTGAACATTTCGACCGCAAGGCACTCCGCACATTAGATTTATACTCTCAATATGCGTTGGTGGCAGCTACACAAGCTGTAGAAGATTCGCAAATTGAATCAGAGGGTCTCGACAAGACACGCGTAGGCGTAGTGTTCTGCGCAGGTATTGGCGGTCTTCATACATTTGAAGAAGAAGCAGGCTATTATGCATTGCACGAAGAAAATGGTCCAAAATACAACCCATTCTTTATTCCTAAGATGATTGCTGACATCGCAGCAGGTCACATCTCAATGAAGTATGGCTACCACGGACCAAATTACGGCATCGTATCGGCATGTGCTTCATCAACAAATGGTATGATTGATGCATTCAACCTTGTGCGTTTGGGTATGGCCGATGCAATAGTAACTGGTGGTGCTGAAGCAGCTATTTTCCCAGCAGGCGTAGGTGGCTTCAACTCAATGCACGCACTCTCTACTCGCAACGACGATGCTGAGCATGCTTCACGTCCATTCAGCGGTTCTCGCGATGGCTTCGTGATGGGTGAAGGTTCTGCAGCCCTTATCCTTGAAGAATATGAGCATGCAAAGGCTCGCGGTGCCAAGATCTACGCTGAGGTAATCGGCGGTGGCATGAGCGCTGATGCTTATCATATCACAGCCACTCACCCAGAAGGCCTCGGTGCTCGCTTGGTGATGGAAAATGCTCTTAAAGACGCATGTATTAAGCCAGAAGACGTAGATTATATCAATGCACACGGTACATCTACCCCAGTGGGCGACGTATCAGAAGTGAAGGCTATCATGGAAGTGTTCGGCGAACACGCATATAAGTTGAACGTAAGTTCTACTAAGTCAATGACTGGTCACTTGCTTGGTGCTACAGGTGCTCTCGAAGCATTGTTCTGCGTTAAGTCTGTGCAAGAAGACGTTGTGCCTCCAACAATCAACCACGAAGAGGGTGATAACGATGAAAGTATCGACTACAACATGAATTTCACATTCAATGAAGCACAACACCGCAAGGTGGACGTAGCATTGTCGAATACTTTCGGTTTTGGTGGACATAATGCTTGTATCATCGTCAAGAAGTATCAGGAATAATATAAACACGAAAAGAAGTGTTTAAAGATATTCTCACACGGATAAAGCTCCCTTTCGTAAAGGAAAAGGAGCTTTATGTGTTTTGTTACAACATGCTTGGGTTTTATCCTGGCGATATAGAGTTGTATAAGTTGGCGTTTGTTCACCGCTCGATGTCGATAAAATCGCGCAAAGGGTGGGTCAACAACGAGCGACTTGAATTTTTGGGCGACTCGATACTCGACAGCATAGTGGCTGATGTGTTGTATAAGACATTCCCGAAGCGTCGCGAGGGATTTCTCACCTCTACACGCTCAAAGATTGTGCAGCGCGAGAGCCTGAATCGCGTTGGCGAGCGACTCGGACTGCCACAGGTGGTGCGATGGTCGCAGAAATCGCAAAGCCATAATAGCTATATTTTTGGCAATGCCGTGGAAGCACTCGTTGGGGCAGTGTATCTCGACAAAGGTTATGACCGCTGCTTCAAGTTTGTGAAGGAGCGCATACTCGATGCATATTTCGACCTCAGAAATGTGGTGAAGACTGAAATCAACTTTAAGTCGCACCTGATAGAATGGAGTCAGAAGTATCATATCTCGGTGGAGTATATCACGTCGGACGTGCAATATGACGAACAGAACAACCCGATATTCCACACAGTGGTGAAGGTTAGCGACATTGAGGTGGGCAAGGGCAAAGGCTATTCTAAGAAGGAATCTCACCAAGTGGCATCGCAAGACGCGCTCAACCATATCAACGGCAATCAGGAATTGCGCGAACGCATCCTGTCGGCTGTGGATGAGGAGTGTATAGAAGACTTGAAAGACGACATTCGCAAGGAGGACGTGGTGGAGGCTGCTGAGGCTATGGCGTTGGCAGAACTCGAGCGCGAACAGCAACACGAATCTGCAGAGGGTTGATTGATAAAAACCATTGATTTCACTCACGGATAACAGAATAAGATAAAGCACTTTGCTTATACAATAAAGCAGGGTGCTTTGTCGTTTTTAAGATTAGGTGAAATGGCCCTGTGGCGCAAAGAGCGCCATGAGGCGTATAGCAAAAATGATTATGAAATATTCGTATAGGCACATATTATATATGATGGTGGCTGTGGCAATGCTTAGTGGATGCCGCGGTGCAAAACTCTCTACTGCCGATGAGCAGTATGCCCGAGGCGAATATCATGCAGCAATGCTCACCTACAAGAAGGTGTATAACAAACTCACTAAGCGCGAGGAGCGCCCGCTGCGTGGCACTGTGGCCTTCAGGATGGGCGAGTGCTATCGCCACTTGAATATGGCTGCAAATGCATCGGGAGCCTATCGCAATGCTATACGCTATAATTACCCCGACAGTATGGCTCTGCTTTATCTGGCGCAAAGCCAGCATATGGAGGGCAAATATAAAGATGCCGTGAAGAATTACGAGGCATTCCTTGAGAAGCAACCTAAGAGCGTGCTTGCCCGCGACGGATTGCGTGGCAGCCAGAATGCTGCTCGCATCAAGGCTGCGCCCACGCGCTACAAGGTGTCGGCTGCGAAATTGTTTAATTCGCGTCGCGCCGATTTCTGCCCGATGTTTCTCGATGGTTCGCACGACCAACTGTATTTCACCTCGTCGACCGAGAAGTCGAAGGGTACTGCCAAGAGCGAAATCACAGGCACCAAGAATAGCGACATATATGTGGCTAAGAAAAATGAGAAGGGCGTGTGGCAGCGTCCAGAGCCTGCCGAGGGTGAATTGAATACTGACTTTGATGAAGGTGTTACATCGTTTTCGCCTGATGGGTCTACGATGTATCTTGCTAAGGCTCGCCGCGAACTCAACTCTGCCACCTCGGTGGAGATTTACACATCGCAGCGCAGTGAGGCCAAGTGGAGCGCCCCGGTGAAGCTTGAAATCACTGCCGATACGCTGTCGGCTTATGGTGACCCTGCAGTGTCGCCCGATGGCACTTGGTTGTATTTCTCGAGCGATATGCCGGGCGGACAAGGAGGCAAGGACCTTTGGCGCATCAACCTGAAGGAACGAGAGGGTTCGCTGGAAAACCTTGGCGATGTGATAAACACGCCGGGCGATGAGCGTTTCCCCTATGTGCGCAGCGATAGTGTGCTCTATTTTGCAAGCAATGGCCATGCTGGATTGGGCGGATTGGATATCTTTAAGGCCACGCTCACCGCTTCGGGCGGATGGAATATCGAGAATATGGGTTGGCCGATGAACTCGTCGTATGATGACTTCGGCATCACTTTTGGCGAGGGCGAAAGCGGTTTCTTTAGCTCTAACCGCAACGATGCCCGCGGATATGACCATATCTACTCGTTTGTGAAACCTGAATTGAAAATCACCATTTCGGGTTATGTGCTCGATCGCGACGAGGAGCCGGTGCCAAATGCCGTGATACGCATTGTGGGCGACGATGGCAGCAATCAGAAAGCCATCGGCAAGAGCGACGGCACATTTCAGTTTAACCTGCAACGAGGTGTGAAATATGTGATGATGGCAGGCGCAAAAGGCTATATGAACGGCAAGCAGGAGTTTGTGAGCGATATGGCTGAGGAGGATGCCGAATATGCGGTAGACTTTATACTTGCTGCCATGACTAAGCCGCAGGTGATTGAGAATATTTTCTATGATTTCGATAAGGCTTCGCTGCGTGCTGAGTCGAAAGCCGCACTCGATTCGATGGTGACCATCTTGAAAGACAATCCGCAGATTGTGATAGAGATGGCGTCGCACACCGACCGCTGGGGAAGCAACGAGTATAATCTGAAATTGAGCGACCGCCGCGCCAAATCGGTGGTTGATTATCTGATAGCCGCTGGAGTGGAATCGAGCCGCTTGCGTCCGAAGGGTTATGGCAAGACACGCCCAAAGACAGTGACCAAGCGCATCGCGCGATTGTACCCTCAATTTAAGGAAGGTGATACGCTCACCGAAGAATTTATCAGCAAACTTGAAAAACCTGATCAGGATGCCGCCGATCAGATTAATCGCCGCACGGAATTCCAAGTGATTTCGTTGCAGAATTAATAGACGTCGCTGCACGTTTTCGGTGTGAAATTCAGCATTACTTTTTTGGAGTTTTTGTGGCAGTTCTGTCTTGAGGTAGGGCGGTTTTCGTGTGCCACAGAAATAGGGGAAATCACACTTTAGGTGGGAAAATGTGAGAAATTATTGCTGTCGGGTAAAAGTATAAACCAAACCGGACATTAGGGCGTATATGAAAATCTGTTTCTACTGCTTGGAGTCTTTTGGTTTTTATAAGGCATCTTTTGCTTGTTTTTAACTTGCTATAGTTCGCTATAACTCATTAAAGAGCAATCAAAATCTGCGCTTCTAAAACTCCGAAATCTATCCAAGCCCTAATGCCCGAATTGGGTTTTATCGCTTATTGATAAGCGAGTGTGGGGTTTGTTGTTAGTAACGAAAGTTACTGAAGTTGCTTATTTCTCCCAGAAAATTTCTTTGGTGCCTGTGGTGGTGATGTTGTAGCGTCCGATAACGAAGAACAAGTCGCTAATGCGATTTACGAAACGCATCACATCGGGGTTGACTGGTTTGTTGTCGGCAAGCAAGATGATGCGTCGTTCGGCACGACGAGCCACAGTGCGGCAAATCTCGGCTTGGGCGCTTAGTTTAGTGCCGCCAGGGAGTACAAATCGGTGAGTCTTAGGCAGTTTTTCGTAGAGGATATCGATGATTTTCTCAATTGCTTCCACGTCTTCGTCTTCGATACCGAGGGCTGCTTTAGCGTCTTCGGTAGCGAGGTATGCGCCGATGTTGAAAAGCTTGTTTTGAATCATCAAAAGAACTTCGTAGATGTCGGGATACGGTTCTTTGCATCCGACAGCAAGCATTGCAATCTGAGAGTTTAGTTCGTCAACAGTCCCGTAAGCTTCAATACGTGGGTCACTTTTGCTCACGCGAGTACCACCAACCAACGATGTGTGGCCGTGGTCACCAGTCATAGTATACAAAGGGCTTTTCATAAGTGTTTAGATGTTTTTATTGAGTAAATTGATAAGTTCGTTGGTATCGTTTGCAACAATAGTGCAGTCAATGTTTTTGCCACGAGCAAATTGAGATGAGGCGCATTCGCAGAGCTGGGCAATCAGATTGCCATACATATTATTGTAGTTAACGGCAAAAATAGGTTTTTTATTTTCCAGTTGGTCAACAATTAATTGCGAAAGTGTTGAAATCCATTCGTCGATTGTGCCGATTCCGCCCGGCAGACATACGTAGGCGTCGCCTTTCTCGATCATGATGTCTTTGCGGTCGGAGAGGTTGTGGCAGGCAATCACTTCGTCGCAAACGGCATCTATGCGGTGAGTAAAAGTTTCGGGAACGATGCCAATCACCTTGCCTCCAGCATCGGCAGTGGCTTGCGCCACTGTGTGCATCAGACCGGCATTCACGCCACCATACACCAATGTGTGGTGGTGCTCGCCAATCCATTGGCCGAGGGCTTCGGCTATTTGCACGTATTCTGAGGAAAGTCCCTCGCGTGATGAGCAATATACTACTATATTCATAATATGAGGGTTTTAATAGGTTGTTCTAAAAATGTTTTATATCACAAAAGCCACCTCTTTAAAGGCAAATTCCTTCACCGAGCCATCGTCGGTGCCAAGGCATAGTGTGCCATCGGGTTTCACCTCGCGTATTGTGGCAGGGAATTGGCGGCCATCGGGCAGGGCAAAAGTGTGTTGCTTATCGTCGGCGCGATAGAGGTGATTAAAGTAGCGGCAGTGCAGCTCGTGGAATTGCTGCGGTGTGTATGTGGCAAACGAGCAGTATTGCTCTATGCGTGAGCAGATGTCGTGTAGCAATTGCGTGAGGTCGGTGTAGTTGCCGGTGATCTGCTTCAGACTGATAGGGTTGGGCGCATCGCTTAACCAAGTGTCTTGGTTGACGTTGAGCCCCACGCCTATGATTGTTTGGCTGATAGCTTTAGTGGTGAGAGAGTGCTCGATGAGTATGCCAGCCACTTTGCTGTCGGCGTGATATATATCGTTGGGCCATTTGATGCAAAAGCCGGGGGTGATGGCGTTTAGGCAGTCGATAATGGCGAGAGATGTGGCTTCGCTGATGAAGAACTGGCGGTTTGGAGCAATGTCGGGATTCTTCAGCAGGAGCGAGAAAGCGAGGTTTTTGCCTTCTTCCGACTCCCAAGAGTTGCCTCGCTGGCCGCGTCCTGCAGTTTGCTTGGGAGTGTGAATCACCGTGCCCGATGGCAGCATAGCAGCCATTCGAGCAATGTAGGTGTTGGTAGAAGCCGTCTCGTGTACAAGTATATATCGTGGCATAGAGCAGTGGTTTTATTCTGGGAAAGTGAGAGCCACCGAGCGCGATCCGTCGTCGTTAGGGTGGATGTCGACACGCACAGTGTGGTCAGGCAAAAGGTCGTCGATGCGTTCAGGCCATTCGATAAGGCAGATTGCGCCGCTTTCGAAATAGTCGTCAACGCCTATGTCTTCGGCTTCGCGTTCGTCTTCGAGGCGATAGAAGTCGAAGTGGTAGATTAGTTCGGCAGTGGTTTCGCTACGATATTCGTTTGCGATAGAGAACGAAGGAGAGTTGGTGACATCGTCCACTCCGAGTTCGCGGCAAATAGCGTTGATAAAAGTGGTTTTGCCAGCACCCATTTCGCCATAAAAGGCAAACACGTTGAAGTCGCCCATAGCGTCGATAAATTGTTTTGCGGCTTGCTGTATAGCGTCGAGATTTTCGATTTTGAATTGTATCTTTTCCATAATAAGATGTGTTTTGCTTAGTAGTGTTTTACAAAAATAGGTAAAATCCTCGAAATATTTTAGTGCCTTGGCGCACAAATTTTGGCTTGAGATTTAAAAAACTGCTGGTCGTTGTAAATTTTTATGAAAAAAGGTTTCTTGTTGGTGAAATCTACAATATGGGCGATTGTAGGAAAATACATTTTGTGATTATTACTGTCCGCTAAATATAAATAGTCAGCGCCCAACTCGTTGATAGACATGAGTTGGGCTAACTTATATGATCAGACAAGACCCCACCTTAGGAATTATATCCCATTTGGTGGCTCTTCAGCCGCCTCTTGCAGCATGCGTTTGAGGTCTTCGTCAGGCCTTTCAAAGAAATTATTGAGATTGATGTAGTACATGAGTACAATCCTTACCATTGTAGCCAATCCGGAGAAACTCCAGGAGCGATTCAAACGCTTTTGCAGTAATGTCATGAGAAGATTTGCTATTAATGTGACCCATATTTGGATCTTGATGGCATTTGCGCTCTCTCCATAAAAATATCTGAGAGGGAAATTTTGCTTTATTTGTTTGAAGAGCGACTCGATAAGCCATCTTCTTTTGTAAATCAGCACTATATCATCCAGACTCAAGTCGAAATCATTAGTGAGCAGGCGTATGAGCTTTGGCTGTTTGCCTTTCTTGATGTCCACATAGGTGATTATTCTTGTAATATGGTTTATTTCACCCTTGCGGAACACAACCACCTGCTCCCTATATTTCATCTTCCCATCCTCGGTCATATCCATACAGTCCTCTAGCACTTCGTATGTGAGATTTTTCTTCAACTTGGTCACATAGACCACGTTTCTTTCGGTCAGCATCTCAAACTTTTCATAGTTAATATATGCTCTGTCCATAGCCACAAGGCTATAGTTGGGGTATTAACAGGGGGCAAGCATAAAGGAGTCGTTTGTAGCAGCGGACGTGAACTTCACATCGCACGGCACGCATTCATTGGCGTTGATGATGGTATGTACTTTAATGCCGCCCTTCTTCTTGCTTGTCTTTGGATGACGGCTAACGCCCTTGAACAAAACGTTGGAAAACAGAGATATAGTAGTGGAATCTATGATTCGGAGTTTCTTCATCCATGTCTCACAAGTGTTTTTTCGGCTGTCCGAGTTAAGTTCGGCCTTGTTGGGTTCGTATAGGTCGCGATAGACGTCTTCGAAGAATCTCTCTGAGCGTCTGGAGTTTGCGTCAGACAAAGTGCTGCGTCTGGGAATACATTCCATACCTACATGGGCCAGTTTGCGAACTTCTGCGAGCATAGATGCTTCTATCTCACGCAGTGAGTCGAAATGCATAATCACGGCATAGAGCATAGTTAGCAGGTGATGCCACCCATCAAAACTCTTAACATAGCGTTCACCCCCATGTTTGCGGCTCATTTCAATAATCTTATCCTTGTTGAGGCAGTTTATTAGCTGACCATATACCGGCTGTCCGAAAAAATGTGTGCTTTTGCCCATAGTTATTTTAGTTTTTGTGGTAAAAGCAAAGTAACACAAAAAGGCTGACATCCAAGCGAGGATGCCAGCCTTAATTTTAGGTAGTCGATAACTTTTAGCGGACAGTGATATAAGGAATTCGACTACTTCGCATCTTATTCTATCGGTGGATTCACAGTAGCATTGTGGGATATCTGGAACTTCACAAATGCAGAAGGCGATGCAGCAAAGATTTTCAACTACAACTGCCGCACTACTGGTCACTTCCTTGATTTGAGCTTCAACTATAATTTCAGCAAGATTCCTTTGACTCTCTACTGGTCAACTATCATCGCTGGTAGCGACCGTGGCACTACAAATGGGGAGGTTAAGGATACTCAACGCTATTCTACTTTCGTTCAAGCTTCATACACAGTATATGAGAACGACAAGTTCGCCGTTACTCCTTCAGTAGGTGGTAACTTCGCATTCAAGCCAACTGTAAACGATGAAGGCAAGAAGCGCGAAACATTCTACGGCAACGAAGGCGGTATCAACGATGTTCGTTTGAACGTAACATATAAGTTGAAAGTTGGTAACCATCCGCTTCCTATCACTGCTACAGCTATGTGGAACCCACAAGCTAACAGAGGATATTATGGAGTTGCAGTGAATTTGTTGACACTCTAATCGATAAATATAGGGAATTAGATCAAATTAAACGTTTGTATATCGTGGGCTGTGTTGCAAGAGATTGTGGCACAGCCTTTTCTGTACCCGGATTGTGACTATGTAAATATCAGATATGTATAAGCCCGATGCGCAACCTCTGAGAGGCAGAGCATCGGGCAATGTCTTTGGCGCTATGCCGGCAGAATTGTCGCTATAGTGGTTATTTGGCGGCGAGAGTGACTATTGGCACAAGCATCTCTTCCATTGATATGCCGCCGTGCTGGAAGGTGTTGTTGTAGTATTGTGCGTAGTAGTTGTAGTTGTTGGGATAAGCGATAAAATCGCGGTTTGTGGCGAAAATATATGTTGATGAGATGTTTGGCGAAGGGAGTCCGAATGCCAAAGGTTTCTTTATCTCATACACCTGCTTAGGATTGTAGTTGAGCGCTTTGCCCACCTTGTAGCGCAGGTTGGTGTTTACGTTTTTATCGCCAATCACCTTCACAGGGTTGTTCACGCGTATGGTGCCGTGGTCGGTGGTGAGCACCACCTTGTAGCCCTTCTCGGCAATACGTCGGAACAGTTCCATGGTAGTGGAGTGCTTAAACCACGACTCGGTGAGTCCGCGATAGGCAGCGTCGCTGTAAGCCAGTTCGCGAATCATCTTGCTCTCGGTGCGTGCGTGTGAGAGCATATCCACAAAGTTTAGCACCACCACGTTGAGGTAGTATTGCGAGAGCGAATTAAATCGGCTTAGAAGCGATTCGCCAGCGGCGGTATCGTTGATTTTTGTGTAGGAGAACTTGTAATTCTTGCGATAGCGCTCAAGTATAGTCTGAATAAGAGGGCTTTCGTTGAGGTTCTTGCCTTCTTCCTCGTCTTCGTCGACCCACAGGTCGGGGAACATCTTAGATATTTGCACAGGCATCAGGCCCGAGAAGATGGCATTGCGGGCATATTGAGTGGCGGTAGGGAGGATAGATGTGTATATGGCATCTTCCACCACCGAGAAATGCTCGCTGAGCAGGTGCGACACTGTGCGCCATTGGTCGAGGCGGAAATTGTCAATCACGATGAAGAACACCTTCTCGCCCTGGTCGAGCAGCGGGAATATCTTGCTGCGAAACACCTCGTGGCTCATGAGCGGGTGCTGAGGCGTGGTGATCCATGTCTCGTAGTTGCGCTTCACAAATTTTGCGAAAGTGTTGTTGGCCTCGGTTTTCTGCATTTGCAGCAGTTCGTCCATATTGGTTTCTGCAGCAGAGAGTTTGAGCTCCCAGTGCACGAGCATGTTGTAGATTTCATACCAATCGTCGATGGTGTTGGCATTGCTTATGGCCATCGATATTTTCTGAAATTCTTGTTGATAGTCGTTGGTGGCTTGAGCCGACACGATGGCGCTGCTGTGCAAGTTTTTCTTGATCGACAGCAGTATCTGGTTAGGGTTGACTGGTTTGATAAGGTAATCGGCGATTTTGTTGCCGATTGCTTGGTTCATGATGTTTTCCTCTTCGCTCTTTGTGATCATAATCACAGGCACATTGGGCAGAGTGATTTTGATTTGCGTGAGGGTTTCCAAGCCGCTGATGCCAGGCATATTCTCATCGAGGATGATGAGGTCGAAAGGGTGGTTGGCAGCGGCGTCGAGAGCGTCGCGGCCATTTGATACGGTCACTACTTCGTAGCCTTTGGCACGGAGAAACAGAATATGTGGTTTGAGCAAATCGATTTCGTCGTCAGCCCAGAGAATTACACCTTGAGTCATAATGCTTATAGAGTTTTATGCAAAGATAGTGCAATGAGTCTGTTCAAGCAAGAATAATTTTCACGCTTAGGCAAGATGAAATGGTGAAAAAATGCGAGTGCGGCGTCAGCAGGTTGGCGCCATTCGCGAGGTTATGGCGTTGGATCGGCCTTGCCCTCCACTTTCTCGGCATTGCGTTGCTCTTGATAGATGAAGTAGTCTTCGAGCGAGCGTCCCTCGTTGAGGAGGATGCTGAGGTTGCTTGCGCTGATGAGCACTATGCGCACCTGTTTAGGCAGTTGCTTGAGAGTCTCGTCTTGCTCAAAGATTGTGCGGTATTGCAGCAGTTCATCGTAGTTTTGGAAGCCCTTCACGAGCAGTAGGCCTATTTGTCCGAAGGTCATCTGCTCGAGGTCGAAGTCCTTCACCACATATTTGGTGAAGTTGTGGTAAGCCACCTTGTATAGCACGTCGTTGGCCGAAACGCTGTCGGTAGGGTAAGCCAGCAAGAACACGTGTGGCTGGTTGACATCGTCGCTAAACGGCGTCACTTGTTGCGCCGTGGCGTTGGCAGTGCTATCAGATGTGAGGCGTGAAGCCCACAGTAAGCCGCGGGTGTTCACGTCGCCACTATGTATTTTCTTGCCGCTGTTCAGTTGCTTGAGCATACCCGAAGCGGTAGGGGTGATGTCGGTCTCAGGATAGCGTTCGAGCAGTTCCTTAAGGCCAGATTTAAATTTGGCCTCGTTGTTTTCGGTGACGTAAGCAAGGGCGTCGATAAACATAAATTTAGGCATAATCTTCGAGAGCGGATATTTCTTCTTCATGTCGTCGTAGGCCTCGTGCACCTCTTGGTTGCGATTGTTGATATACGCCTCGTAGGCTTTGGCGTAAGCTTGTTGCTCCACGTCGTTCATTGCTCGGAGATTGTCGATATAGTTAGGATCTTTCATCGCCTTGCCATAGTTTGAGTCGGCAAAATCGGTGGTGATGAGCACGCGATAGCGCTCGGCAGCCGCGGTGTTGCCCTGTCGCATATACATCAGGTAGAGGTTGTAGTAAGTGTCGAGGCGATATACGTTGTCGGGGTAGCGCGTCAGCAAGGTGTTGAATTCGGCTTCGGCGCTGTTGAAGTCCTCAAGTTTGTCTTTGAGAATGATGCCCATGTTGTATAGCCCCTCTTGAATCACGTCGTTGCTTGTGGCGATTTCCTCGGCGGTAGAAGGTATCTGACGGAGGTAATACTCAGGGTTGTGAGGGTCGTTGGCTTGACGCTCTTTCTCCTTTTCCTCGTCGGATTGTTCGCCTTGATTTGTGTTGTCGCTGCTTGATGAAGCTGCCGAATCGTCGTTGCTGGCGGTTTGGGAGTCATCTTCGTTGAGCGAGAACACGTTTTTGTTGCGACGTCGCCAGTTGTCTTCCAGTTTGCGGTTGCCCCACATCTTCTGGAATTGCGTTTTGCCGGCGTTCTTGGTGGCAGTGTTGTAGAAATACCAAGAATTGTCGTTGTTGATATTGAATTGTGTGGGCTGATTGGCATTGTTGTTGCCCAACTGCGAACTCATGGAGTTGGCTTGAGCCAAGCGCTCTTCTTGCTCGGCAGCGTCTCGCTCTTCTTTCTCGCGTCGGCGCAGGTCGTCGATGATGCGTTGCACTACCTTGCGCTGCTCTTCGGGAGTGAGTTTGGCAAGTCGGAGCAGAGAGTCTTGCAGGGTGACGTTTTGCGAATACACAGCCAACTCGTCGAGCACGTCGCTTCGCTTTTTGAGTAGCTTATAGTTGGGGTATTCCTCGTCGAGCTGGGTGATGGCTTCTGAATAGCAGGGCTGCGCCAAATCGTATTGGTGACGGTCGAAATAGATGCCGCCAAGGGTGATTTGTGCTATTGCTTTGTCGATGCCGTTGCGCTCGCTTTTCTTCACTGATTGCAGATAGTTGGCAATGGCTTGTGTGGTGTCGCGCTTCGCCAGATAGAGGTTGCCGATGGCATAGTAGATTTGGTCGAGGTATTGCTTGTTGCGGCCCAGTCGGGTCATGCGCTTAAGGCTTTTCACCTCGCCGTCGATATTCTTGCCGGTGGTGACGGCGCTCTGGCGGATGCGGGCGTTGAATTTTGTGTAGTATGACGCACGCGAACTGCCGCTTGCCTTGCCGAATGCGCGGTAGGCTTTCTCGTTGTTGCCCTCGTTGGCATAGAGCTGGCCGAGGAGGAAGTTGAGGCGCACTTTTTGCGCACCGCCGGCACGCTTGGCCGCTTCCTCGAGGTGAGGAATGGCAGTGCCGAATTGTCGTTCGCGTATGTAGTAGTTGGCAGAAGCCAGATTGTAGAGGTATATATGCTTTTTGCCTTTAAGTTTTTCGGGGTGCACGTGCACGAGGATATTGTCGGCCTCGGTGTTCCAGCCCATGGCGCAATAGCTCATCACCTCCCACAGCTGAGCGTCGGCAACGAGGTCGGGCATCCAAGTGAAGTGGCGGCTGATGTAGTGGAAAGTGGCAGCCGAACTGAGGAAATCGCCCTTCATGTATTCGGCCTTTGCGAGTAGCATCCAAGCGTTGTGCAAGAAGGGGTTGTACTCGTCGCGCTTGAGCCATTGCTTCTGTTTCTCGGTGGTTTTGCCACCTTTGCGGCGAGGTTTTTTCTTTATGGAGTGCAGCGCTATGGCTTTTTGCATCTTTTCGATAGTGCGGTCGTAGGAGCCAGCGGGTTTGTTGGCTTTTTCTATCGCGTGAGCTTCGGCAGGGTGTATGAGCAGACGCTTCGAGTAGTCGTCTTCATATTCCTCGGTGAGCTTGATTTGCTCGTCGTAGTGGGTGGCGCCATTGTAGTAGACGTTGTAGCGCGTGTTGAATGCTTGCCAAAAGCGGGTGCTTGCCGTGTTTTTCTTGGTGCTGCATGCGCATAGCGATAACACGGCTGCGATGGCAGCTATCGATAATATGTTGTTGAAAAGACGTCTCAAACTGTTTGTTAGTTTATATGTTATAACGTGGAATTTGCCGTGAAATTGCTTTCGATAAAAGCAAAGTCATTAAAGCCCCAACTCCATTAATGCAGGTGAATGCATATGCGGTAACTGGGATTGTGCAAAACCGCTATTCAAAGTTATCACTTTTTGGAGGAAAATGACAGAACTAGAGGAAAAATATACCAATAATTTAATGAAAAGATATTGTAAGTATTGAGAATAGTGTATAAATTTGCTTTTGTTATAAACTAAAAAATTAGTGATATGAAAAAAATTTTAATTGTTGCAAGTCTTTTGCTTGCGTTTGTGTCAGTAAAGGCACAAAGTGAAGTGGGTGGCGTGAGCATTCGCCCTATGGCAGGTTTGAACATCGGTATGATGACAAATGCAGATGGCAGCGATGCGCGCGTTGGCTTGGTGATTGGTACAGAGTTGGAATATCAGTTGACTGATAAGGTTGCTTTGTCGGGAGGTGTGCTCTATTCACAACAAGGCTGCAAGGGTAGTGATGAAGGAGCTAAGGCTACAATTAAGCTGGATTATATCAACATTCCATTGCTTGCCAACGTATATTTGACCAAGGGTCTTGCATTTAAGATCGGTTTGCAACCTGGTTTCCTTGTTAACGACAAGGCAAAAGCAGCTAAGGGCAATACATCGGTGGAAGCAGGCTTGGGCGACATGTCAAAGAATTTTGCGCTTGCAGTGCCAATCGGTTTGTCATACGAATTCAGCAACATCCAGATAGATGCACGTTTCAATTGGGGCGTAACTCACGCTCTTGTGTTTGATGACGAATCAAGCAATAGCAACGCTGTGATGCTCACTGTAGGCTATAAATTCAAACTAAAATAAGGGTATAAGAATACATGTGCGGTGTGGTGCTAAGAATGGCGCTGCACCGCTTTTTTGTGCAGTATTATTGCTTGAACCCAAATCGGCATTAGGACGTATATGTAAGTTTTTTCTACTGCTTGGAGTCTTTCGGTTTTTATAAGGTATCTTTTGTTTGTTTTTAACTCGCAATAGCTTGCTATTACTCATTAAAATGCAACCAAAATCTACACTTCTAAAACTCCGAAATCCTACCAAGCCCTAATGCCCGAATTGGGTTGAAACGCTTGGCAATGCGGGCGAGGATGTAGGCAGAGATAAGCAGCAGCACGATGGTGGCTGATGCTGGCACTGCAATCCAATAGGAGCAGAATAGGCCGAGCACAGAGCAGGTGAGGCTCACGGCGGCGGAGATTGCCATCATTGGGCGCAAGCGTATGGTAAACAGTTCGGCAATCATCTGAGGCATTGTGAGCAGCGACATGAGCAGCATGATGCCGATGAGGCGGATGGTGAGCACTATGCACACAGCTATCATCACCGTCATGGCCATATTGATGGCGTTGGCAGGCAGAGCCCGAGTGGTGGCGAAATCGCGGTCGAAGGCACACGACACTATCGGATGATAGAATGCGGTGAAAAACAGTAGCAAAATGGCGAGGAATATTGCAAACATCACGATGTCGGTGGTGGTGATGGTGAGCACGTTGCCAAAGAGAAACGAAGTGAGTTCGGGCACATAGCCGGGTGAGAGGAATATGAATATCGTGCCGAGAGCCATACCAAGCGCCCACACCACGCCGATGGCTGAGTCTTCGCGCACCTTATATCGATTAGCCATCCATTCCACGCCCACAGCCGATGCCACGGCAAACGCTCCGGCAATGGCAATAGGGTTGGCGCCAAGGTAGAACCCAAGGCCCAGTCCGCCGAAACAAGCGTGGGTGATGCCGCCGGTGATAAACACCATGCGTCGGCTCACCACATAAGTGCCTATGATGGCAGAGGCGAGGCTTACAAACATCACTCCTAGCAGAGCATGCTGAAAGAATGTGTAATTGAGTATGTCCATTTCAGGAAATTTTAGGGTGCAAATTTACAAAAATAACGCGGTAGAATGAAATTTACTGCAAATTCTGCGACTTCTGTTCGCGGATTTCTGCCACGAGCATGATAAGTTCGTCGTGTATTGGAGTAGGCAGCGTGATGCCACGCATTTGTATGCTTCGCGCCCAGCCAGCCACGTCGTCGCGTTGCAGTGTGTAGAGCACGTCGCGGAATTGTTCTATTTGTTCCTCGGTGTAGTCGTCGGCACCTGTGCCACGGTAATCATCGAGTTCTTGGTCGTCGTAATATACTATCTGGCTGCTGATGCCTTGTATCAGCGAATCTTTTTCGCACACCTCGTGCTGTCCGCAGCAACCCTCAGGTCTCTTAGGCTCTACAACGATATCTTCTTCGCCAGCCTTGGTGGTGGCACGGTGAAACGTATAGAGGATGATGCCTGTAATTACGGTAACGGCAAGAATGATTAATGCTCCTATCATAATGTAAATGTTATTTCGGTTGTTATTTCTGTTCGGTTATTGAAAATCCAGCCTGCTTGAGGTGCAACCAATAGTCGGGGTAGCTTTTGCTCACCACCTCGATGTCGTCGATGACGATGCCGGGGAAGCGCACAGCCGCCGGTGCGAAAGCCATAGCCATGCGGTGATCGCAGAATGTGGCGATGTGCGGATTGGTTTGTGGCTCAGTGGTCTCGCCGTTCCAACGCAGCGAGTAGTCGCTTTCAACGGTGATGACGAAGCCGAGTTTGGCGAGTTGCGATCGAAGCGCCTCAATTCGGTCGGTTTCTTTGATCTTTAGCGTTTGCAGCCCCGTGATGTGGAATGGGCGGTTGAGCAGGCAAGCCGTCACCACGATGGTTTGCGCTATGTCGGGGTTGCTTATCAGATTCATTTCGATGGGCGTGTTTGCAACGGGCTCGGTGCGCAGGTCAAGATAAGTGCCGCAAGAGCAGGATTGCACGCCAAAGGTCTCGAATAGTGGCAAAGCGGCGCTGTCGCCCTGCAGACTATTGGCAAATAGTCCCTTGAGCGAAATGCGCGATTGCGGCATCAAGGCTTGCATTTCTAGCCAATATGAAGCCGCCGACCAATCGCTCTCAATCAGGAAATCTGACGCGGAATATCGTGCGTTTTCGGGAATCTCCACTTCGCAGTCGTGCATCGTGGCATCTACGCCAAATTGCGCCATAAGTGCGAGAGTCATATCGATGTAAGGGCGTGAGATGATGTCGCCGGTGAGGCGTATGCGTCGGCAACCCTCGATGAGCGGAGAAATCATCAGAAGAGCCGAGATGTATTGCGAACTCACATTGCCGGGAATCTCCACAACCTCGGCATGCAGCCTTTTGCCTGTGATGCGTAGTGGCGGGAAATCGTCGTTGCCGAGATATTGGATAGATGCGCCACAGCGGCGTAAGGCGTCAGCCAAGATGCCGATGGGGCGTTGGCGCATGCGCTCACTGCCGTCGAGAGTCACTGTTCGGCCCTCTTGGGTGGCGAAATATGCGGTGAGAAATCGCATTGCGGTGCCTGCCGCACCGATGTTGACAACGTCGGCTGTTGACGAGAGAGCCTTTTGCATAGCATCGGTGTCGTCGCAAATAGCCACGTTGGTGAGATGCGATTGCACAGAGCACAGAGCATTGAGAATCAGAGCGCGATTGCTGATGCTCTTGGATGCTGGTAGGCTGATTTCTGCGATTGCCCGTGCGGGTGCTGTGAGTTGATAATTCATAATTTGCTAAAATTCTTCGATTAAATCGCGTTATTCGGCGATAAAATGGCGATACATAGTAGATTGCGAGTCGATGAGCACTTGGTGGCCGCGGCGCGAACCGTTGCAAATCACCACAAAACCGTAGTGCTTGTCGGGGTTGAAAAACATTGCGCTTGTTAAGCCGTAGGCGCCGCCGGTGTGGCCGGTGAGTTTCACGCCATTCACGTATTCATCGGTTTTTTCGAGCGCCAATCCATAGTGCTCGGCCGTGGGCGTGTGGTCGGCTTGCATTGCTTTAGCACTTGATTGCGAGATGATTCGCTTCGAATTAATCGGGCTTTTTCCGTAATTCATGTGCATGAGCATATATTTTGCGAGGTCGGGAGCGGTGATTTTCATGCCACCCGCAGGCGACATGCGCACGGTGGTAACCTCCATCTGGTAATCGTCGAGATTATCGATGATTTTGTAGGCTTGCGGTTGAGCCTCAAATTGTTTGCCGTCCCAAGCATAAAGCATGGCGCAACGATTGCGGTCGACCGAATTTACACAAAAACTACCGGTGATTTCGAGTGGATTAAGGATGTGATGTTCAACGTAGTGGTCAAACCGTTCGCCGCTCAGTTTCTCGATGATGATGCCGAGTAAGTTGAAATTGAGATTGCAATATTCATAACCTGTGCCAGGCGCATAAGTGTTGTAGCACTTGCGCCAGTTGGGGTTGGTGACAGGGTTGATGCAGTCGTAAGAGATATAGTAGCCTTCCGAGTCGTTGATGCTGCTTGTGTGAGAGAGAAGCATGCCCACGGTGATAGGGTTGTCGGGGTGGTTTGGGTTGCGTAGCGGGAAGTTGAGCAGAGTGGAAGCGTCGGTGTCGAGTGTCAGTTTGCCGGCATCCACCAGTGTCATGATAGCCGTTGCCACAAAAGATTTAGAAATAGAGGCTATTCTGAAAATGGTGTTTGTGGTGAGAGGTTGCAAAGTGTTGAGGTCCTTGTGGCCGAAAGCGTGAGTGTAAACAATCTTGTTGTCCTTCACCACGGCGAGGCTTAGGCCCACCACGTTGAGCGAGTCCATCATGTCGCGAATGTCGCTCTGGAATGCGCATTCATCGAAGTTTTTTGGCAATTCCGTAGATTCGGCAGCTGTGTAATGGCTTGTGGTAAGCACGATTGTGAGAAGAAATGCTACTAATTTTTTCATGTGCGTAGGGTGATTTTGTGATTTACAAAGATAAGAAAAAATTATATGATAGGGACTTTTTGTGATATTGGAAAACAGAGCGTGGGGATTTTTTGATGCTTCGGTGCTAATTGCTGAGAGGTAATTTTGCGGAAAAATCGAATAAAACAATGGAAAACACAGATGAAATGATGCGCTTGGCGCTTGCCGGCGTAGTGGTGGTTACGGAATATTTGCTAGTGCTGATGGCGGTTCTTGCCGACCTGTGGAGCGGCATCCGTAAGGCTCGGCAACGAGGAGAAGCCCGCCGCAGTGAGGCGTTGCGACGAACGGTGGCAAAACTGGGGCAGTATTACAACGTGATGTTGTCGCTCACGGTGGTGGATGCCATGCAGCTCGGGTTGATGTGCTATGTGAGGGTGGCTTGCCAGTGGAATGCGCCGATTCTGCCTGTGTTTACGGTGTTTGGCGCTTTGGGAATAGCGGCTATTGAGGTGAAAAGTATCTATGAGAAAGCCGAGCAAAAGACGCAGAATGATATGGCAAAGGCCGCCTCGATGATGCTTGCCGCACTGCAGAAAATCAACGATAAAGAACTATTAAATAAATTGCAAAAGAAACTATGAAACACTTTAAATTGAAGGAATTCGTCGATTCTCCCACGGCTGCGTGTCTGGGAATCGACAATACGCCTGATGCCGCCGCGGTGGACGCGCTTCGCAGGCTGGCGGAGAATGTGCTTGATCCGCTGCGCGAGGCATTAGGGATGCCGATATATGTCAACAGCGGTTATCGCAGCCCGCGGCTGAATGCGATGGTGGGCGGCGTGAAAACTAGTCAGCACCTAAAGGGTGAGGCCGCCGACATTACTACTGGCACAAGGGATGGCAACATCAATCTGTGGCGAACGCTAAAGCGACTGCGCTTGCCCATCGATCAAGCCATCAATGAGCACGGCTATGCTTGGATACATGTGTCGTATTCGTCGAGGCATAGGCGAGAATATTTAACCCAAATCGGCCATTAGGCCGTAATTGTAAGATTTTTATACTGCTTGGAGTCTTTCGGTTTTTATAAGGCATCTTTTGTTTGTTTTTAATTCGCAATAGCTTGCTATTACTCGTTAAAAAGCAATCAAAATCTGCGCTTCTAAAATTCCGAAATCCTTCCAAGCCCTAATGACCGAACTGGGTCTAACGAAATAAAAAATGAATGATACCATGAAAAAACACAAATTGGAGAATGTGCCGTGTGTAGCCACGGGCGAGGATTTGAGGGTGCTTCAGGCTGCGTATAAAGCATGGCTTGCCGGAAGTGCTTTCCGAGACAATCGAAATAGGAATAAGGCGTACACCTATGGGCGGCAGTGGGGCGACATTATGACCGATGAATTGGGCAATGCAATCACCGAAGCCGAGAATATGCGAAACCGTGGTTGCCAACCCATTACCAACAATCTGATTCGCCAGATGGTGAAGACCGTGATAGGTAGGTATCGCACGAAGCGAATGACCGAAAAATGCGATAAATCCGTTGAAAACGTGTATAAAAGCAATATGCTCGACGAGTTGGATAGCCGCGCGCTGGAGGAATTCCTGATATCGGGGTGCGTGGTGCAGCGCATAGATGTGGATAGCGAAATCTTCGGTGAATCCGTGCGAGTGGACAATGTCAACCTTGATAAGTTCTTTATGAACAGGATGGTGGATGCGCGGGCTTATGATGACGAGATTGTGGGGCAGTTGCACGACTTGAATGTGGCAGACCTGCTGCGAAAGGTGGCGCGAGGCGACCGTGGTAGGGCCGAGACTATCCGCCGCATCTATGGGGCGGACGTTGACAGGCGGGGCGACGATTTCATCGCAGCAATTGGCGCAAATTCGCCCGGCGGAGTGGATTTTTGGCGAGCTGAGGGCGACAGATGTCGAGCCATAGAAGTTTGGACGCTTGAGAGTTGCGAGGTGCTTGTGTGCCATTGCCTAAGTGATGCCCAATTGATAGTGGTGCCTTATCGAAGCGCCGAGGCAAGGCGTATGGAAGCCGACAAGGGCGTGGCAACGCGATGGGATATCGCAAAGGAGTGGCATTGCCGATGGTTTTCGCCGATGGGCGATTTGCTAAGCCATTACCGCACGCCATATCGCCACGGCAGCCACCCGTATATGGTGAAAATGTATCCGATGATCGATGGCGAGATACACTCGCTGGTGGAAGATGTGATTGCCAACAGAAATTCGTGAATCGGCTTATCACGATGCTCGACCACATGATGAAGACATCAGCCAAGGGAGTGCTGTTATTTCCCGTAGACTCGATGCCAGAGGGATTCACATGGCGCGACATACGCAAGGTGTGGGCGTCGGCCGACGGAGTGTTGCCATTCTCTGAGCGCGACAGCGATGCCAAGCCAGAGCAGATAGTGGGCAATGCCAGCAATCTTGGCGCCTACGAGATGATAAATCTGCAGATGAAGCTGTTTGAATATGTGTCGGGTGTGAACGGGTCGCTTCAGGGCCGACATCAGCAGGGTACAAACTCCACCCGACTATATGAAAGTGAGGTGGACAACGGTGAAATCGCCATAAGCGATTTGATACTTACTTTCGCATCGTTTGTGCAGATGCGTGACCGAAAACTTCGATTAATTCGATGAAAAAGGGCGGCGTCACTGTGATAGTGGCACCGCCCTTGAGTGTTATGTGTGTTTTTACTTATTGCTTGAGAAATACTTCTTTGCCTCGCGACGAACCACTGGCGCCAAGCGTAGCAACGCGAACATCGTAGGGATAGACATCAGCGCAAATGCGAGGTCCATCACAGCCACCACGGTGTCGAGGGTGACGATGCATGAAACCACAATCATTGCCAGATAGAAGTATTCGTAGTATTTGCCGTTTTCCACACCGAAGAGGTAGCCAGTACACTTTGTGCCGTAGTAGCTATATGAGAACATTGTTGAGAATGCGAAGAACAGCACGTTAATCATCAGCAGGTATTGTCCGACGTGAGGAATCAGTGTGCCGAATGCGCCTAAAGCAATATACAAGCCCTTGATGCCCTCCACGTCAAGATAGTTGCGAGCCATAAGGATAGGTATGGCAGTGAGAGTGCACACAAGACCTGAGTCGATGGCAGGGCCGAGCATTGCCACAAGACCCTCGCGCACAGGTTCGGCATTCTTGCTTGCACCGTGCATCAGAGTAGCAGTACCCACACCGGCTTCGTTGACATACATTGCGCGGCGTGCACCGATAATTGCCACGCCTGCCAGTGCGCCGATGCCAGCATCAAGATTGAATGCGCCGTGGAATATGTCGGCAAACACTTGTGGTAGCAAATCAATGTTCATCACTATGGCAACGCCCACAAGCAAGAAGTAGAGCGACACCATGAGAGGAACAATCTTGGTGGCAATATGAGAAATGCGAGTGATGCCGCCGAGCATCACTGCCGCCACCGGAATCACGATAATCACACCGATGATGCCACGCAGTTGCCAAGTGTTCTCGAGGTGAAGGTATGGTTCGGTGATCACAGTAATCAGCGACTCGGTGAGCTGGTTGGCTTGCATCACGCAGAGGCAGCCAATCATGGCTACTGCACAGAAAAATTTTGCAAGGGGCTTAAGGCGAGGGCTGATTCCCTCGGTGAGGACGTACATCGGTCCGCCCTGCACATTGCCCTTGTTGTCCTTACCTTTATACATAATGGCGAGAGTGCCCTCGAAAAATTTGGTAGCCATACCGAAGAGTGCGCTCACCCACATCCAGAATATTGCGCCAGGGCCACCCATAGCGATAGCGATAGCCACGCCGGCAATGTTGCCCAAGCCCACGGTGCTGCTGATGGCACTCATCAATGCCTGAAAACTGCTTATCTGGCCTTCGCCTGTCTGCTTGCCGCGCAAGGAGTGGATGGCGCGGCGCGTGTAGCGCAAAGGCACGCAGCCAGAATATATAAATAGAAATAATCCACCTCCAATCAACCAAATGAAGAGTGGGTAACCGCATACAAAGTCAGTGACTGTAGATAACGCGTACTGAAGTGTGTAAAAAAATTTCTCCATCTTTAATCCTTTATATATTTATATACTTGATTTGTTAAGCCCATGCCTTACGTGTCTGCATACTTTAATGTCAAGAGCCGGACTTTTGGTTTAACGTGATTGCAAAGGTAGTAATAAAAATTTGGAAATAAAAAACTATGGGACTAAAGTGGACCATTATGGTAACGATAACGGAAGAAATAGTGACTTTTTTAAAGCGAAAAAGACTGCGAAACGGCAAAATGTAAACAAAAGCAGGAAAATAATTACAAAATAATAGTAAAATTGTTTATGTAATAGAAAAATGTATTATCTTTGCCCTTGTGAAAGTAATAAATGAAACTAAAAACAATAAAACATTAGCAATATGACACTGATAATCCCTAAGAAGTATAAGCAGAAACTTCTGCCAGAAACCACCGAGGTGGCAATCAAGAAAATCAAAGATACGTTTCAGGCCAAGCTTGCTGCTGCGCTCAATCTGCGCCGTGTCACAGCCCCACTGTTTGTGCTCAGCGGAACGGGTATCAACGACGACCTCAATGGCGTGGAGCATGCCGTGTCGTTTCAGATAGATGCTATGGAAGGCCGCCGCGCCGAAGTGGTGCACTCGTTGGCTAAGTGGAAAAGAATGAAACTTGGCGCTTACGACATTGCACCTGGCTATGGACTATATACCGATATGAATGCCATCCGCACCTTTGAGGATCTCGACAACCTGCATTCGCTCTACGTTGACCAATGGGACTGGGAGCAGACGATATGCCGAGCCGACCGCACGCTCGATTATCTGAGGAAAACGGTGGAGAAGACATATGGCGCCGTGCGCGAAACCGAATGGGCGATATACGAGAGATTTCCTCACATCACTCCTCGTTTGCCTGAGAAAGTGACGTTTATTCATAGCGAAGAATTATTGCAGATGTTTCCTGATTGCGATGTCAAGGAGCGCGAGGCAAGGATTGCTAAGAAATATGGTGCGGTGTTTGTGATTGGTATAGGCAATCCTCTGAGCAATGGCGAGCCGCACGACGGACGCGCTCCCGACTACGACGATTGGATTTCTGAGAACGAAGACGGTTTCTACGGACTGAATGGCGACCTGATATTTTGGGATAGCGTGCTTGAGACGCCGTTTGAACTATCGTCGATGGGCGTGCGTGTGAGCGAGGAAAGCCTCGTGAAGCAATTGCGCTTGCGTGGCTGTGAGGAACGTTTGCAGTTGGGTTTCCACAAGATGCTCATGTCGGGCGAACTGCCTTATTCTATCGGCGGAGGCATCGGGCAGAGCCGTTTGTGCATGTTCTTGTTGCAGAAAGCGCATATCGGCGAGGTTCAAGCCAGCATCTGGCCAGAGAGCCAAGTGGAAGAGTGCCGCAAGCACGGCATCTTGCTGATGTGATGTTTCATTCCGAAATTCTGTCAAGCCCTAATGCTCGAATTGGGTTTTCCTGATCGGAATAAAAAAGTTAGAATTTTTTTAGTGTGGCTCGTGCCAGTCGTCAAAGAGGGTGGAAACCCATCCTGATGGCTGGCACGAGGTGTTTTTTTGTTGTGTGGGTGTAAAAGGCCTTTTTCGCCTGAAACAAAAATAATTATGGTAAAGAATGGGTGTGCTATTGCAAGAAATGGGAAAAAGCAGTAACTTTGCAGTCCCAAAAAACAAATATTACTAACCTATGTGGAAAAATTTGGCTGCTTGCAACCACATTAAAAAATGCTAAAACTGCAATCCTCGATACTACAACAATCCAGATTGCTTATTGAATTTTAGCGTTTTTCCACTTTAAAACAAATTGGAAAAATGAAGAATTATTTATTTACTTCAGAATCTGTTTCAGAAGGTCATCCAGACAAAGTGGCTGACCAAATCTCTGATGCTATTCTCGACAAGTTACTCGCCTACGACAAGGATTCGAAGGTGGCAGTAGAAACAATGGTAACCACTGGTCAGGTGGTGATTGCCGGTGAGGTGCGCTCTGAGGCGTATATCGACCTTATGGATGTTACTCGTGGCGTGATCAACCGTATTGGCTACAACAAGGCAGATTATAAATTCGACGGCGCTTCGTGCGGCGTGCTTTCGGCTATTCATGAGCAAAGTGGCGATATCAACCAGGGCGTGGTGCGCGAGACTGCCGAAGAGCAGGGCGCTGGCGACCAAGGTATGATGTTTGGCTATGCTTGCAGCGAGACGCCTAATTTGATGCCGCTCACACTCGACCTTTCGCACCGTATCTTGGTGGAATTGGCCAACATTCGCCGCGAAGGTAAGTTGATGACATATTTGCGTCCTGACTCAAAGAGCCAAGTGACTGTGGAGTATGATGGCGAAACTCACAAGCCAGTGCGCATCCACACTATCGTGGTGAGCACACAGCACGATGAGTTTGTTGATCCTATCAACGACACTGTGGCAGCACAGAAGCGTGCCGACAAGATAATGCTCGACAATATATATAGTGATGTGAAGTACATCCTTATGCCACGCGTTAAGGCGTCGTTACCAGCCGACATTCAAGCACTCTTCGACGACAAGATTATCTATCACGTCAATCCAACCGGCAAGTTTGTGATTGGTGGCCCTAACGGCGACACCGGTCTCACTGGTCGCAAGATTATTGTTGACACCTATGGTGGCCGTGGCGCACACGGTGGTGGCGCGTTCTCTGGTAAGGACCCAAGTAAGGTTGACCGTTCGGCAGCCTATGCTGCTCGCCACGTGGCAAAGAATGCTGTGGCAGCAGGCGTTGCTGATGAGATGCTCGTGCAGGTGGCTTACGCCATCGGTGTGGCTCGTCCTGTTAGCTTCTTCGTTAACACCTACGGCACAAGCCATGTGAATATGACCGACCAAGAGATTGCCGACCGTCTAAACGAATTGTTCGATATGACCCCTTATGGCATTGAGAAGCGCTTGAAGCTTCGTGCTCCTATCTATGAGGAAACCGCTGCGTATGGTCACATGGGTCGTGAGCCACGCACTGTGGTGAAGCACTTCACTTCGCGCTACAATGGTGCAACGAGCATCGATGTTGAGGTGGAACTCTTCACTTGGGAGAAGCTCGACTATGTTGATAGCGTGAAGGCCGCATTCGGTCTTTAATCCCAAATTGGGCTTCGGTAGCCCAGTATAAAAAGAAATCTCGCTGTAACTGCGATTATATGGTTAATGGTTTGCCCGAAAAGGCAGGCTCTATGATTCGGAATGTTTCGATAGATAAACCCAAATCAGTCATTAGGCCGTATATGTAGAATTTTTTCTACTGCTTGGTGTCTTTCGTTTTTTATAAGGCATCTTTTGTTTTGTTTTTAATTCGCAATAGCCTGCTATTACTCATTAAAAAGCAATCAAAATCTGCGCTTCTAAAATTCCGAAACTCATCCAAGCCCTAGTGGCCGAATTGGGATAAATCGAGGTGTTCCGAATTTTTTTGTGCGAAACGCGTGTTTTGTGTAAAAAAGTCTGTAATTGGGTGGTTTTATTGTTAAGTAAAGTTAAATAGATGAATTTTGTGCTGTAAAATTATGTTGTATAACATATTTTGTATACCTTTGCATCAAGTTTTTATGGTATTTAGATTTTAAGGAAATCATAAGTCGTGAGACGATATGATTTTATCTCAAAAAGGTTTAGTTTTAAGGTTTATGTTTATAGCCTTCTATAGGCTGAAAGAAGATCTTCTGCGGGACGCAGGGGATATTTTTTTTATATACCTATATGAACTCGCAAATCACAGAGTTGTATTATGTGTCGCGCAGGCGACGAATTTTTTTTCACGCAGATAGACGCAGATTCGGCAGATTTTTTTTGATTTGGTGACGATGGATTTTATCAGCCAGAGCGGTGGAACCGCTTTGGCGGGTGTTGTCCAGTCAATCGTGACTGATGGTGATTATCAGCCTCTCCGAGGCTGGGTTGGTGGGGCGTGCCGCACATCAAACAATTCCGCTTCGCTCCATAAGTCAACCCAAATCAGTCATTAGGACGTATATTTTGAAATTATTTCTACTACTTGAAGTCTTTCGGTTTTTATAAAGCATCTTTTGATTGTTTTTAATTCGCAATAGCTTGCTATTACTCGTTAAAAAGCAATCAAAATCTGCACTTCTAAAACTCCGAAATACATTCAAGTCCTAATAACCGAATTGGGTTTGATGCTAAACATAAGGCAACGTCTCCGACGTTTGTTGCATCGGAAGTCGAAAAATCAGCGTAAATCTGCGGGGCGGCATCATTGTTTTTCGTCTGGGGAGGGCGATGCGGTGTAGGTGGATTCTGATTCGGCGGCGATGTCGTAGTTGAGGTTGTAGTCTTCTTCGGTGGGGTAGGCGCTCACTGGTTTCGCATTGGCTGAAGAGAGTAGGTTGAGCGTGTTGAGCAGACGTTGCAGTGTGTCGTCGGCAAGCGATTTAGAGAGTTGGCATTCCCATATCACAATCACCATCCATCCGTCGGCCTCAAGCAGGTTGTGGTCGCGCAAATCTCGTTCGCGGTTTCGGCTGATTTTGTCGAACCAGAACTTGCGGTTGCTTGCAGGCAGAAAGCTCCGGCACGAATGACCGTGCCAAAAACAACCATTTACAAATATCACGGTGCGTAGTCGCCGAATGACGATGTCGGGGTGGCCGGGCAGTTGCTTTGTGTGCAGACGGTATCGGTAGCCATTATGCCACAAGAATCGCCGAACCAACATCTCGGGGCGTGTGTTTTTGCTGCGGATGTGGCTCATGCAATTGTGTCGTTGTTGTGGAGTCATTTTGTCTGCCATACACAAAAGTAATGATAAAACGTTGTATTGCAAAATAATATAGGCCTCGCATCCCTGCGAAGCCTATATTAACCTTAATCTTAATTTAATACTATGAAAAACACGATACAAAGATAGCGATTATCGGTCAATACAGCACGCTTTATGGTCTAATTTATTTTTTTTTAACTAAAACATTTTGCCGATTTTGCCAGAAAAAATGTGACATCGGTGAAGAAAAAAGCGTTTTGCGAGGGGCGAGGGGCGAAAAATGGCGACAGGTTTGATATTATGGGTTTTTTATAGTAATTTTGCAGCGAGAGAAGTTGCGTAGAGGATTGATTTATAGCCTAATTGCAATTCTCTCTTTTTTATGGTATTAACGAAAGAAACTTGAAGAATATGTCAGAAATAAAGAATTTGCTGTTCGACCTTGGCGGTGTGGTGGTTACCATCGACCGCAACCGATGCGTGAAAGCGTATAACGAAGCTGGTATGCCAGATGCCGATGAGATGCTCGGCGTGTATAAGCAAAGCGGCATATTCCTGCAGTTGGAAGAGGGTCGTGTCACTCCACAGCAATTTCGCGAAGAGATGCGCAAGCATTTCACCTGCGAGGTGAGCGACGAGACAATCGACAATTGCTTCAAGCAATTCTTGATAGGCATTCCATTGCCACGCCTCAGAGCGTTGGAGCAACTGAAGGAGCACTATCGCATCTACATTCTTTCTAATACCAATGCAATCATGTTTGAGACCACAATCCGCGATTTCTTTAAGGGCGATGGCCACGAATTGGAATACTATGCCGACGATTATGTGGTGTCGTATGAAGAACTCTGCTGCAAGCCAGATGAGAAGATTTTCCGCCGTTGTGTGGAGAAATTCGGCATCAAACCTGAGGAGACGTTGTTTTTCGACGATGGTCAGGTGAACTGCGACGCTGCAGCTAAGTTGGGTTTTGCCACACATTGTGTGAAGCCAGGCACTGAGTTCTATGAATATTTCTATAATAAATAAGAGAGTCCAGCCGATTTAGAGATAAATGAAAATACTCACCCAACCGCAGCGCGATGGCAACGTGGCAATGGCCGCCACAATAGGTATGTTCGATGGTATGCACCTCGGGCATCGTTGCTTGCTTGATTCGCTGAAGAGTGAGGCGAAGCGTCGCGGACTTGCCACAGCAGTGGTGACCTTTCGCGATCATCCTCAGAATGTGCTCTATGGCGGCAATCTGAGGTGGATATGCACGCTTGATGACCGCATCCGTTGCCTTGAGGCGCAGGGTGTGGATTATCTGATACTGATGGACTTCACCAAGCAGCTGGCTTCGCTCGATTCGAAGCAATATATGGAGATGCTGCGCAACGATTATGGAGTGCAGGCTCTTGTGGTGGGATTTAATCATCATTTCGGACACAATCGCAAGGATGGATTCGACTGCTATTGCAAGCAGGGCAGTGAGATAGGCGTTGATGTGGTGAAAGCCACCGAGTATGCCGGCGAATTGGCGCCAGTGAGTTCGTCGATTATCCGCGAAATGATAGCGGAGGGCGATGTGGAATCGGCCGCCAAGCGACTTTGCCACCCTTTTTGCATCAGTGGCACTGTGGTGCATGGCAAAAAGAACGGGCGCAAGATGGGCTTCCCAACGGCCAATGTGGGCGAATATTCGTCGCAGATAGTGATGCCACCAAGGGGCGTGTATGCGGCATTGGCAAGCGTGGATGGTGGAGCATGTCTGCCAGCTATGGCCAATGTGGGCGTTCGTCCTACGCTGCACGATGGCGATGCACTGAGCGTTGAAGTGAATATTCTTGATTTCGACGAGGATATTTACGGCAAGCCATTCACGGTGTATCTGCTGAAGCACTTGCGTGAGGAGCGCCAGTTTTCATCGCTCGATGCTCTGAAGCAGCAGTTGACGGCCGACAGGGATATTGCGAGAGAGTATATTAAGAACCAAAATATTTAAACCCTATAGAATAAATGGAAATTATAAATTTTGCCAATGAGCATTCGCTCGTGGGCCAATTCTTGAGAGAGATGCGTGATGTGAACACGCAGAACAACCGCCTGGTGTTTCGCAACAACATTCACCGCATTGGTCAAGCGATGGCTTACGAGATTTCAAAGCGCCTTAATTACAGACCTGTGAAAACACAAACATGTCTCGGCGTAGCAGATGAATATGAGATTGCCGACCGCGTGGTGGTTGCCACCATCTTGCGTGCCGGACTACCTATGCACGAGGGATTCCTCACGTTCTTCGACAAGGCCGACAATGCGTTTGTATCGGCTTATCGCCAATATCGCGATGGAAGCGACGAATTTGACATTCACACCGAGTATATTGCGTCGCCACGCTTGGACGACAGCGTGCTTTTGCTCGTAGATCCTATGCTTGCCACAGGTTCGTCGATGGAAGTTGCCTATAAGGCGCTTCTTGCTAAGGGTACACCAAAGCACATCCACATTGCAGCTGTGATAGCGTCTAAGCAAGCCATCGATTTTGTTAAGGCTCATTTCCCAGAAGAAAATACTACTGTGTGGGTGGGCGCTATCGACCCAACGCTCAATGCGCACTTTTATATCGTGCCTGGTCTTGGCGATGCTGGTGACTTGGCATTTGGTGAAAAGGAATAAACCCAGATTCTGGATTCGGTAATCCAGAGGGAAAGAAAATTTCGCTGCAACTGCGATTATACGGTTAATAGTTTGCCCGAAAAAGGCAGACTTTGTGATTCGGAATGTTTCGATAGAGTAATTGAGGCATTCCTAATTTTTTTGTGCGAAATGCTGATTTTGTGTAAAAAAGTCTGTAATTGGGTGGCTTTATTGTTAAGCAAGGTTAAATAGATGATTTTTGTGCTGTAAAATTATGTTGTATAACATATTTTGTATACCTTTGCATCAAGTTTTTATGGTATTTAGATTTTAAGGAAATCATAAGTCGTGAGATGATGTGATTTATCTCAAAAAGGTTTAGTTTTAAGGTTTATGTATAAAGCCATCTAAAAGGCTGAAAGAAGATCTTCTGCGAGACGCAGAGGATATTTTTTTATATACCTATATGAACTTTTTACGTATTATCCCAAATCAGTCATTATGACGTATATTTTGAAATTATTTCTACTACTTGGAGTCTTTCGGATTTTATAAGGCATCTTTTACTTGTTTTTAACTCGCAATAGCCTGCTATTACTCATTAAAAAATCAATCAAAATCTGCACGTCTAAAATTCCGAAATCTATTCAAGCCATAATGCCCGAATTGGGTTTGTGCTAAATATAAGGCAACGTCTTCGACGTTGTTGCATTGGACATCTGCACTTACAGCGCGAAAATAATCCCGTCGTTTGGGGAAACGAAAAAGAGGCAAAACCCAGTGGATGGGCTTTGCCTCGTGATGATATTCTGTAAAATTATGTCTACAGATGATTAGTTGCAGCCGCCATTGCAACCGCTGCAGCTACCGTCCTCAGATGAGCCGCAACCGCTGCAGCCACCGCAACCGCCGTGTGATGGGTTGCGTTCTTCGTCGGTAGAGTCGCGCACCTCAAGCACAGTGCCAGAATATTTCACGCTTTCGCCTGCGAGAGGGTGGTTGAAGTCCATCACCACTTTGTCGTCGCCAACGTGAGTTACCACGCCTTGCACGCGATGGCCTTGTTCGGTCATCATAGGCACTACGTTGCCCACCTTGATGGTTTCTGCGTCAAATTTGCCGTCAACCACAAAGATTGATTTGTCGAGGCTCATAATCATGTCGGGGTTGTTTTCGCCGAAAGCTTCAGCAGGTTGAAGCACGAACTCAAAGTTTTCGCCCTTCTTAAGGCCCTCTATGCGCTTAGCAAAGCCTTCGATCATGCCTTGCTCCAAGCCGTAAACGAAGCGGTCTGGCGAAGTTGTGGGGAATTCGTGCATCAAATCGTCGGTTGAGCCGTCGGTGGTAAACACCTTGTAAGCAAGTTCTACATACTTGCCAAATTTTATTTCTTCCATTTATTTTCTTGTTATATAGTTATTATTCCAAAATTTTGCACCGCAAAGGTATGCAATTAGCGTGAGATTACGAAATTATATGGTGTTTGTAAAACAAAAATATGCGAATGTTTCACAACATCCGCATAGAGTAAAACATTAAAAATCTAATCCTATGAAAAAACTTATTGCAAAGGTAAGGACGTTTTTTAGATAAGCAAAATATTTTGTTAAAATGTTTTATAAATTAACTATAGATTTGTTAATGTGCTACGCAAGGCGATGGCTTTTTGGGTGTAATCTGCGAGGGAGGGAATGCCATGAGAAGATAAATTGTTGATTGCTGCGTGCTGAGAAAAGTTGAGTTTTCGCAAAAAATGCGTAAATTCGTGATAGAAAAAATAATTTTTCCCGAACTGCAATTGATGAACCTATGGATAAATTTGAACTCAATATATTGGGCTGTGGGTCGGCCACTACATCGCTAAGGCACATGCCCACCAGTCAGGTGCTTAACATTCGCGATAACCTGTTTATGATAGACTGTGGCGAGTCGGCACAACTGGCTATGCTTCGCCAAAGGCTGAAATTTGTGCGGCTGAATCACATTTTCATCAGTCACTTGCATGGCGATCACTGCTTCGGGTTGCCTGGGTTGCTGTCGACGCTCGACTTGCACGGACGCACCGGTCCGCTCACCATCCATATCAACGCAGATGGCGCGAAGCATTTCGGCGATTTCTTTGATTTTTTCTTGAAGAAATGTTCCTATAAGATAGAGTTTGATGTGCTTGGCACGCGCAAGGCTGTGATTTATGAAGACGATGCCATCACCGTCACTGCAGTGCCGCTGAAGCATCGTGTGCCCACCATGGGCTTTGTGTTTGCCGAGAAGCCGAAGTTGCGCCATGTGCGAGGCGATATGGCGAAATTTTATAATGTGCCAGTGTATATGCTTGGCAATCTGCGCCGTGGCGAAGATTTTGTTACTCCCGACGGGCAGACCATACCCAATGCCGTGCTCACCACCGATGCCGACCCAAGCATCAGTTATGCCTACTGCAGCGACACGGCCTATTCGCCACGATTGATAAGCATGCTCGACCATCCCACTTGGCTCTATCACGAAGCCACCTATGGCGATGAATATGCGGCGCTTGCCAAGAAGCGTGGACACAGCACTGCACGCGAGGCGGCGATAGTGGCGCGCGAGTCGGGCGCAGGAAATCTGATATTGGGCCATTTCTCTAAGCGCTACACCGATGAGCGGCTTGCCGAGGCTCAGCAGGAGTTTTCGGGGCGCGTGTTGCTTGCCAATGAGGGGATGAAGGTGGATTTAACCCAAATCGATCATTAGGCCGTATATGTGAAAATTTTACTGCTTGGTGTCTTTCGGTTTTTATAAGGCATCTTTTGCTTGATTTTAATTCGCAATAGCCTGCTATTACTCATTAAAAATCAATTAAAATCTGCACTTCTAAAAATTCGAAATTCAACCAAGCCCTAATGCCCGAATTGGGTTGACCCAAATTTAATCCGATTCTAAAAAAAAGGTGTTTTTTGCGGGAATTGATTGGCGCGTAGAGATTTGCGGCAGAGGAAAATGGTTGCATTCGGTGGCGGAGAGAATTTTTTTTCGCGATGGTGCAACTTTTTTCATACGTTGCTGCGTCTAACCAGTGAAATCGGTAAGCCCGTAGCAAGCCGATTCAATAGAGAAAAGTTAATCTAAAATATACATCTAATAAAAAAATGATATGAAAAAGTTTCTTGTAATGGCAGTGGTGGCGGCAGCGATGAGTGGTGCAAGTGCAAAAGCTGTCAATAGTGTAGTGTTTAGTGGCGACACCATCGTAGTGGTTGATGGTGGCGACACCACAAGGGTGGCTGGAGCAGCCTCAGTACTGAAGGAGGTTGCAAAGATAAAAGATGAGGTCAATTCTCCACTTGTCGGTCGTGGTTCTGGCGATGGCGATGTTGATGTGTTCGACGATGGCGAAGATAGTGAATATTACGAAAACCTTGAGCGGTCTCAGGCGAGAAATCAAGAGTTCCGTATGGTGGGCATGGTGATGTTTATAGTGTGCACAACAATTGTAGTGTTGGTGTTTGTGTGCTTACTGTTCTTCTTCTTGCATCGCCGCAGAAAATATAGAGTGATGGAGAAAGCGATCGAAAACAATTACGAGATGCCAGCATCGCTCTCGGGTGTATACCCTCAAGCGCAACCTATAGAACCGAATTATCAGGCGGTGTATCCAGATCCAGCATCTATGCCATGCCCAGAGGCACAACCAGGCTGTGACGCTACCGCCGATGGTGCGCAAGGTGCTGCCGAGCAAGGTGCGCCAGTGCCGCCATATAATATGCCACGTCCGCCGTATTGTGGCGATGGACGCATGGGGCAGCAGAATGTGCCAGGTCAATACAATCTGTCGAATTTCCGAAACAGCGTGAGTTGGCTGGTTGTGGGCATGATAGGAAGTTTTGTATCGATTAGTGCTATAGCCTCACAGTTCTTATTTTGCGTGTTTATGATTCCTCTGATTGTGGGACTTGTGAAGATGATAAACGAATTCCTGAATCAACGCAGCCGTGTGGAATATGAGAAGTGGCAGATGCAACAACGCTATTACACTGGCTTCGCGCAGAAAGATAATGCCGCTAATCAAAACCAAGATGGTGGTGTGACACCTCCTCCATTTAAGGGCGGAAATAACGAGGACATCTAATCAAACTGATATATTAATGTGACGGGAATGTGCAGAAGACGCAAAACGTGGACTTCTGCACATCGCGGCATCGACAGAATAAGCTGTAAGAAAGACAATGTTGACGAGAGTTGAAGAACTGAAATTGATATCGCAGGTGGCGCTGAGCGACAACCGCAGGGCTTTTGCTCGGCTGGTTGACGCTTATCAGAGCACTGTGCGAGGTTTCTTTCTCAACCTTACGGCTGGCGATTATGCCCTTAGCGACGACCTTTCGCAGGAAACTTTTTTGAAGGCATACACCAATATTCGATCGTTTAAGGGTCTGTCGAAATTCAAGACGTGGCTTCTGCGCATAGCGTACAATGAATTTTACTCGTATGTGCGCAAGCAGCGCGAGGATCGTGAAGAGGAGGGCGAGAATGTGCCAGACGAGCTCACTCGCGACGAAGAGGCCAATGATGCTCGCATGGATGTCTACACTGCAATGCGGGCGCTCACCGAGATGGAGCGAACGGTGATAACCCTCTATTTCATCCAGGATTTGCCGATAAAGAAGGTGGTGGAAATCACAGGGCTCCCCGAGGGAACGATAAAAAGCCACATTTCGCGAGGCAAGAGCAAGATGGCTCGAGTGCTGCGTCCGCAATCAAATGGATGAAAAGATTTGGAGTTTAGATGTAAAAAGGCTAATTTTGAATAAAGTTATGAAGAAAAGCAAGGAAGACATAGAATTTATGCAGCTGTTGCAAGACAACACGCCAAAGCCTAACGAGAACCCATGGTTCACCCGTAAGGTGATGAACAGATTGCCATATAGGCAGTCTACCGCATCGCTGTGGGTGACGATTATCGGGTACGGGCTTTGTGCCGTGATAGGTGCATTTTGCTGGGGCATTTTTTTCGGGAGTCTCGATTATGATATGATCACCAAGGGCGATGGATTGATGTTTTTGGCGATGTTGGCGTTCTCGGGATATCTAATCTTTATGGCCATTCGTGGGGCAATAAAGCATAGCGATAGAATGTGAGAGCGTTTTTCCTTGAAAAAAGTTGATTTTTTTTGAAAACATAATTACGTTGAGGAATAGGCGTTTAACGGATTAATCGTTAAAAATGTTACAGAAGCAGCGAAAATAATTGGTGAAAAAATTTGCAGAATTAAAAATTGTTCGTAACTTTGCACTCGCAATCGGGAAACATCGATTGACAACGAAACACTGGTGCGGTAGTTCAGCTGGTTAGAATACATGCCTGTCACGCATGGGGTCGCGGGTTCGAGTCCCGTCCGCACCGCAGTGGAGAGAGGAGATGAGCAACAATTCGAGAAAGCAATTTCTCAGTTGCTCATTCTTTTTTGTATATATGCCTAATCTCCAATCCCCCATAAATGTAAACTTTCGAAATCTCTCGCAGATGCCGCGGATTACCCAGAATTTTTTTGATTTGGTGACGATGGGTGTTGCCCATGCGGATGATTTGATTTCACGCAGATGCCGCGGATCAAAAGTTTTTTTATTTTAGTGAAGATGTATACCATATGCCGGTAGGGACGTTGGCATGCCACGTCCGCACCCGAATGGCGTTTATTATATTGATTATCATTACATTATGCAGACACAGCACTGCCGCGTCCATACCCCATAGTCCATCCAAATCCAACTAAATCTGCGGAATCTGCGAGAACTTCCTACCAACACAGATGCGATGCCACCCGCCAGAGCGGTGAAGCCGCTCGTCTATGGGTAACCGCTTGCAAGCGAGCGCAGCGAGTCTGCTGGCGGTGAACGATGCTGCCACCCACACCCGCTCGGCGTGCCGAAGGTACGCATCCATATATCGGAAGTCCGAAGAAATTACTACTTTTGCTCATCGTTATTGACGGTTTGTTTGGCGACACCCTAAATAACCATTTTCGGCAGATTCCCGCAAATAGAATACGCTCCTGATTTTTTACTGGACAACAATAATACGATCGAGTGAGGGGCTGTGTCAAAATGAAAGTTTTGATGCAGACCCTTTAAGGTGAGTTAGAATTAGTAAAATGCAAGGCACTGAGGATGAGACCAACAGGAGTTGACTGATGTAAATGACTGAGGTCTAATTCCGAAAGTAACGCAGCAGTTTGCAATTATGACACACCTTTTTCACGTGATGGTTTTTTATATTTCCTTTACTACAAAACACATCTTTACAAAAAAATCCTTATATTTTCATAATGAGTGGCAATAGTATTATTGTCACACCGGACATATTAGTACACTAAAGAAGCGTTATGCTTATCTTATTGATGAAAACCTGAGAAATTTTCAAAATGAGCGAAGATAGCATAGTGGTTCTCACGCATAGCGTGGACTGCTATTTCTACATCTGCTCATTAGGTTTTCTCAGGACCTCATCAAAAGACGTGGCTTAGCAGCACCACGCTTTCTTTATTACCGATTATTGGGTGCTGAAAATATAAAACAATAAAAACTTAACGACATGAATCAGTACAAGACTATCGAAGAACTTAAAAAAGCCATTTCTGATTATAGTAATAATCATCAAGAAATTCCGACAGAATTAATAAATCAAATCGACACGCTAAAGCAAAAATCAAATTATTCCGAGGCTATTGTTACAAATAGCGATACTCCAATTTACGATACATTAGTGGCTAATTATCCATACGGAAAAATGCCTGAAGAAAAGATAAAGTGCATTAAAGATACCGTAAACCAACTTCTTTCTAACGACAAACACTCCAACGAACCGGGGTTATTGCTTGGTAAGATTCAATGCGGAAAGACCGACACATTTGAGGATATTATCGGGCTGGCATTCGACAAAGGAATCGACATAGCTATTGTATTCACTAAAGGCACAAAACCTTTAGCGCAACAAACAATCATGCGAATGAAAAAAGATTATCGCTTCTTTAAACCATCTGACAGTCTAGACCAATTAGCCACCATTAACATCTACGACATAATGAACGTGTGGAACAATCTTAAACAAGCAAAAGTTGAAGGTTGCAAAACTGTTATTGTTTGTAAAAAACAAGCAACCAATTTGGATCATTTGATTGAGATGTTCACCACAAAAAGCACCTATCTAAAGAAGAAAAAAGTTCTTATCGTTGACGACGAGGCAGATTTCGCCAGTCGAAACTACCGTTCAGTAAAACATCTGGTTGGAGATGGAACAGATAACAAATCCGTCATGCAATCAACAGAAACAGAAATGGCGAAAATAAGCCAACAAATCGACGATTTTCGCAAGATACCAGATTATTGTAGATATTTACAAGTTACCGCCACTCCATACTGTCTGTATCTCCAGCCACAAGGCGAATTAAACCTTAAAGGCGATAATAATAACGAAAATTATGCAATGCCATTTAAGCCACGATTCACGACCCTCGTACCAGTTCACTCTGCATATATTGGAGGGAAGCAATATTTTGAGGACTCTCAAAATCCTGATTCAATGTATTCCCACCTTTTTCACCAGATAGATCAGAAATGCATTGATGTACTAGGCCATGAGGACAAACGCTATCTCAATGCATCCATTTCTTCTGGCAATATTTATGGGCTCAAACATGCAATAATTTCCTATTTTATGTCCACTGCCATAAGGCGAATTCAAGAACGAAGCAGCAAACATGTTAATTACAAAACCAGTGCACTAATCCATGTGGAATTGGGCAAAAAAAACCATGAATGGCAAAACAAAATAATATCTCGCCTAATTGGCTCAATCAAGGATGCAATTGTAAACGATGACCAATCAGATCAACGCATTTGGTCTTCATTCGATAACAACTATGACGATTTCCTGGAATCAAACAAAAAAGGGCAACAAGAAGGTCTTATCACTGTTGATTTGCCAACAAAAGACGAAATTATAGTTGAATTACAAAATATTTTTAGAAAAAAATGATTATCACATACAAATAGTAAATTCCGACAAACAGGTTGAAACCCTTCTGGACGAAGAGACAGGAGAACTGCTACTTGACACCGCCGCGAATATCTATATTGGAGGAAACATTCTCGACCGTGGAATAACCATCAAAAACATGCTCTGTTTTTTCTACGGAAGGAATCCGAAAAAATTCCAACAAGACACAGTTTTACAACATGCTCGAATGTATGGAGCTCGCAGCAAAGAAGACATGGCTGTAACGAGATTTCACACCACATCACAAATCTATGGTATTTTGTCACGAATGAACGATCTTGACAATCAGCTTCGTGAATGGTTTCTTGCAGGAAACGATAATGACGACCTTAACGCTATATTTGTTGGTTACAACAAGGACATCACCCCTTGCGCAACACAAAAAATAAAAATCTCAAACATTCATACCATCAAACAGCAACGTCGTATTGTTCCAACAGGTTTTTGGACAGGAACAAAAAAAGAAATACTTAGCATAACACAAAAAATAGACACTATTATTGAAAATCATAGTAATTTTCAATTGCAAGACAAAAATGGATTTTTCGAAATGGACTATGAAACAGTAAAAGGAATCATAGACCTCATATACACTACATTTGTATACGATGATAAAGACAAACATAATCTTGAGCATAAAGACGACCTCAAGGACTTACTCTGTGCATTACGCTACTGCACAAGCACAAACGGAGGAAAAGTATATGTGATGCAGCGTACTAATCGTAATATGTCACGATTGCGCGCAAATGGCAGTTACATTGATGCTCCTGATGATGGTAATACAGACACTGCTCCATCAAGACATAAAGCAATTGATGCACCTGTTATTATGCTATTACGGCAAAATGGGTTAAAACAAATAAACCCTACAACAAATGAAAATATTGGTTGGAACAACGCGCCTTTCTATTGGCCTGTTTTAATGACTCAAAAAAACATAACACCTGCAATGTTTTCTTTTGGTATTCAAGCAAGAAAAACACTAAGCAATATTAACGATATTTTAGATGGTATAGACCCCAACGATGTTTTAAAACTCACATATCAAGGTGACCTTGAAGCACATTTTGGAAATGAGGGTGATGTATATGAAGATGATAACTGCAGAATTGAAACACGAGCAATCAAATCTACCACGGCAACTCGTTATTTACAAAAGGACGAGGACGGCAATTTCATAATCAAACAAGGCATCTCATTCTCTGGAGATAACGGTCTATATTCATACAATGAAGGTGTATTTCCTTTTGAATTACGAAAATACAAATATATGCTACTCAGAAATGGCAGAGATGCCAACGCTGACGAAATGCTTCTGGAACTTTTCCCTTCTGATCATTGGGTTATAACATACCATGGAGTAGGCGAAGACGGTAATTTACATGATCGCGATACAGGAGATTTACTTGTTCGAGGAACTGATACACTAACTGATAAAAATCTAAACGAAACAGACTATGTCGACAAGAATCTTGTTCAATGGGTTATCGGATTTACCGTACATAAAGTATTAAAATTCAAGCAATCAGAGATGCATAAAAAACATAATCAAACAACAGATTTGCTATCAAGAGATGTTAAAAGCGAACAGAATTCAAATGAAAACAGGACAAAAACAAACAAAAAGGAAAACTTCGGAAAGATGCTTACATTAATCAGAGGCAAAGACCATTTAGACTTAGTAATTAATGGAAATATAAAAATTGAAGTTGTCTACACCACAGAGAGAAACATCTCTAAATTTGTAAAATTCAATGACGAGGGCATTGCTTTACAAGATAGCTACGGCGATTATATTCCTATCAAATATGATACGTTGCGTCTTCGACATGGAAAAGCCTCTGTGATAATAAAAATAAAGAAGATAGCGACAGACCGATCAACTATCTATTACACTTTTGATAAGATACTAAAGGTTGTCGAACAACAATTAGATTGATACAATAACGATTTATTTATACGCAAAAAAGTCTGGGGCAGATGCTCCAGACTTTTTTGTATCGCGGTTTACGCAGATTTCTTAGAAATTAGGATAAAGACCCTTGATTGGTGTCACGCCGATACCAGGCTTGTCGCTTGGAGTGACTTTGCCGTTTATCACCTTCACACCGTCGAAGATGTCTTGCGCTATAAGCACATTGCCATCAAGGTCTGCCCAGTCGATAAGTGGACTCAGTTGTGCCGCTGCTGCAATAGCGCACGATGTTTCGGTCATACATCCGCACATAATCTTCATACCAAATGCACGAGCAAGTGTAACCATCTTATAAGCCTCGCTCATACCGGTGCTCTTCATCAACTTAATGTTGATGCCATCGTAATAGTCCTTCAATTTCACGATGTCTGGCAAGCGGTGGAACACTTCATCGGCAATGATTGGCAGCGGACTGCGTTCTCTCACCCATGCTGTTTCTTCGAGTTTGTCTTCCATCATTGGTTGCTCCACAAAGAGGCAGTTCTTGTCGGCGAGATATTCGCACATCTCCAATGCTTGTTCCTTGCTCTTCCATCCACGGTTGGCATCCACGCAAATTGGGCGGTCGGTGCACTGACGGATAATGTCTACCATCTCCTTATCATTATCAAGACCAAGCTTGATCTTAATCACCTTATAATCGTCGGCTTCTTTGATTTTTTGTTTCACCACTTCAGGAGTGTCGATACCGATGGTGAACGATGATTGAGGTATCTTATCGAGCGAAAGGCCCCAAATCTTATACCAAGGTTGACCTATCAACTTACCCACAAGGTCGTGCAAAGCGATGTCAACCGATGCTTTAGCAGAGCGGTTTTCAGCCTCAACGCCATCTACATAGGCAAGGATTTCTTCCATCTTGAATGGGTCGTTGAATTGTCCCAAATCAAGTTTTGAAAGGAATTTAGTCACGCTATCGATGCTTTCGCCAAGGTATGGAGGCATTGATGCTTCGCCATATCCTACCACGCCCTCATATTCGAGTTTCACTTGCACGCCTGGAGTGGATGTGCGGCTCGACTTTGCAAGGTTGAATGCATGGCGCAATTTCAATTCAAATGGAACAAACGACAATTTCAAGCGACCTGATTTTGTGGTTTTTCTTGTAGGAGCGCCAAATGCCGAAATTGAGATAGGAGCCGAAGCTGCTATCAATCCAAGGCCAGCCCCAACCAGAAATTTTCTTCTATCCATATCTGTTTAGTTTTTTTATAGTTTATATCTTCAATTTGATTTATCAGAAATACCAAGGGTGATTGCGAACAGCCACAATGCCCTTTGTGCCCACCATACCGTCGATGCGGCTGATAGAGAGGAATGGTGTGGTGAGGTAGTCGTCGGCTTCAGGATCCACGCTATTGATTTTCACCTGACCAGAGCAGTGGATGTATTTACCATCGCGCAAATAGATGCACACGTGTGTCACCCTGCCCGATGCGCTGCCAAAGAACAAGAGGTCGCCAGTCTTTGCTGTCTTCCAGTCTTTTGCCTCGATGCGCTTGCCAGTGAGTGCCTGTTGCGAAGCATCGCGTTGGAGAATGATGGCATTTGAGAAATAGCTTACTTTTGCAAGGCCAGAGCAGTCGGTGAGCTTGCTTGATGTGCCACCCCACAAATATCCAGAACCCATCATTCGGCGTGCAGTGGTCTCGATGCGAGCGGCATCAAAATCCTGCTTTGCCCATTCTGCGAAATCCTCAACTTCCTTGGCCGATACATAACCTACACGGCCATCAGGAGTAGCCAATTCTATCCATTTGCCTTTCTTTGCAACGCCCTTATACTCAAGGATATTACCCATCACAAGGTCCGAAACAGTTTCGTCGCTCTCAGGAGCAGCCACAAGACGAGTTTGATATACAGTCACCACATAGCGCTTAGCTTTCTTCCATTCTGCCATACGAGCAGCATCGGCCTTTACAAGCGAGTTGGCTGGCACATAAGCGATGTAATCATCCGGCATACGCACGCGAATCCAATCGCCGTCGCTGTCGAGCAATTGCACTGGCGTGCCCATAATGCCTTGTGTAGCCATCTCAGCGGCATGGCGTCCGGCTGTGCGGAACGAAGCCACCGACAATTTCACAAACGCCCATGGAGTTTCCGGCATATTCTCAAGTATAATCAGATTATTGTTAAATTTCACACCCTTCTCGTTGAGCGTCTTCTCGATAGCGGCATTCAAACGATTGCTATCTACCTTACCATAAAGTGTCACAACACCGTTTTGCGTGGCTGTATTCACATCCCAAATGGCTGTTCTGCCATCAGGCGCAATTTCTTTTTTCAAATCGCTCAACAATTCATTCACATTCTGTGACCACATAGTACCTATCGACATCATCATCAATAATACTATTAAACTAATCTTTTTCATTGATTCTTCTTTATCTATTTAATTGGAGTCATACTGTTTACATTCAAGTCGTAGTGCCATGTGCCATACTCAAGATTGCCACCGCGCCATTCCACTTCGCCAGCCTGCGAATCCACAGTCTCGCAACGGATATACTTTTTCTTTGGGCTAAATTCTCCGCCCACACCTTCGTTAGCTGCCATACGGTATACGTCAAGTCCGGTCTTGTAGTAGTCGGCAAGCGGTTCGGTGCGCGTAGAGCGACCAAACGATTGGTCGGTAGGCACCCAACCCACGCCTTCAAAATACGTTTCTGACCAGTCGTGCAGATTCACTTCTCCTGGGTGTAGCATCCAGCCACTCTCCCAACGTGCCGGAATGCCTATGCTGCGGCATAGTGTGATGTAGAGCAACGACACCTGCCCACAATCGCCATGCTGTATTTCAAGCACATATTCTGGGATGTTGGGAATTGTGCTGTACTCTCGAGCCCCAGCCCACTCAAAATTGCCTGCAATCCAATCATATATCTTAGATGCCTGAAGCACAGGGTTGGTCTCTGTTCCAACTATAGTCTTCGCCAAAATCTGCATTTGCGGAGTCACCACTTGGTGAGGATATTCCGAAGCAGTGTAGCGCTTATACACATCAGATTGCTTATCATAAGGTTTCACGCGCTTTAACAATGTGGCCTGATCGATGTGGCGCTCACCCACCTCGTAGCTATAATTGATTTCGAAATGGGTCTTCTGCCCTGCTACTGCCTTTGCCTCCATATATGCTGTGTGATGGATGCTGCCTTCCGACAATGTGGCAGGATGTGAACTCTTCAGCAATTTCACATTCTTCTGACGGAGGTTTTCATATGGGATAGGCATCCACACTCTCAATATCTCGCCTGCTGGCACAACATCAGCGTCAACATCTATGGTCATAGTGATATTTGCGAGACGCCAATCTCTGGTGCCGTTTTTGTCGGCTTTGGTTTTCATAGCGTCGTTGTAATGCACTGCAGTCGAAGCCATATATCCCTCGTGGCGATCTTTCTCGTTGACCACGGCAAACAATTCGCGGTTGAGCAAACTGAAATTGCTTATGCCGCGACGAAACCACCATTCCTGGCCGTCAATCACTTTATATTCTATATATTTATTGAGTTTCCATCGCGCAATATCATAATCCGACACCGCCATCTTACCCAGCTTTTTCTCTATGCGAGCCCTACCTGCCGCCGGTGTAATGCTGAAATCCCTGCGAATGCGACTCATAGTTTTGCGAAGTGAGTCTATCTGAACTTCGTAAGCAGCCTTGTCACTCTTGGGCAACTCATCGAGCATGCTCTCAGCGCGAGCAAATTCGCCCCTATCTATCGCCTTACTCACCTCAGTTTTCCATGTCTGCGCCATGCCTGTAGTGCCTATTGCACACAGAGCCAACGCCAAAATCGATTTTTTGTTCATTTTATTAACTGGTTTATATATCTACTTAATATTGCAAAGTTAATTATTTCTTGCAAAGAAAATATCAATTCTATAAGAGAAAATCAGCAATATTTTTGCAATTTATCACAATTCGGCAATCAGAGGAACTCAGGCAAAACGTCGTATGTTTGTCCCGCCTTGCTATCAAACGACACCACATAATATCGTCCGTCGCGCTTCATCTCTCTTTGCACGCCTTCGATGCGCAAAGGCATTGCCGAGCGCATCACGCACTTGCCGCCTATGTTGCTCTTCACCTTGGCTTTGCTCAACTGCAGATTGTTCCACTCAATGTCAACCTCAAAATTGCCACGAGCCTTCAGGCCGCGCACATTGCCGTCGCGCCAAGCATCTGGCAACGCTGGCAACAAGAATATCTCTCCCAATTGGCTTTGAAGCAACATCTCCGCCACACCTGCGGTGGCGCCAAAGTTGCCATCAATCTGGAATGGTGGGTGAGCATCAAACAAGTTAGGATATGTGCCACCTGCACCCCAACCCTCTTTCGGGTCGAAGTATTGCATAATCTCGCGCACCATCTTATATGCATGGTTGCCATCGAGCAATCGGGCTGCAATATTTATCTTCCAACCCTTACTCCAACCGGTAGCCTCATCGCCGCGCAATTCAAGGCTCTTGTCTACAGCCGCAGCCAATTGTGGTGTGGTGAGCGGAGAAATAGAATTGCCCGGATACAAACCATAGAGGTGCGACATGTGGCGGTGACGCACATCGGTTTCTTCAAACTCTTCACTCCATTCCAACAATTGTCCCTTGCTTCCGATTTTATATGGTGGCAACTTCTTCAATATTCCTTGCAGTTTCTTCGCAAACGCTCCGTCGACGCCAAGCGCCTTGCTCGACGCTATCACATTGCCAAACAAATCTCTCATGATAGCATAGTCCATCGTGCAGCCTTCGGTAACCGAATATGCCTTACCGTCAATGAGGAACGCATTCTCTGGCGAAGTAGATGGCATTGTCACCAACTGACCGTCTTTCTTCACAAGCCAATCGCAGCAGAATTCAGCAGCCGACTTCATCACCGGATATGCCTTGGTGCGCAAGAAATCCTTGTCGCCAGTGAAAGCATAATGCTCCCACAAATCTTGGCACAACCATCCGCTTGCCATATACCAATTGGCCCACAACGGGTCACCGTCGCCACAGTTGCCAACAGCATTGCTCAAGCACCAGATGTCGCTATTCTGATGGGTCACCCATCCGCGTGTGCCATAATACTCCGATGCTGTGCGTTTGCCTGATTTCGAGAGGTTGCACACCCAGTCGAGCATCGGCGCATGCAGTTCGCTCAGATTGGTGGTTTCCACAGGCCAATAGTTCATCTCCGTGTTGATGTTTGTTGTATAGTTTGAGCTCCAAGGAGCGCGCAATTCCTTATTCCATATTCCTTGCAGATTGGCTGGCACACCGCCTTCTCTCGAACAAGAAATCAGCAGATATCTACCAAATTGGAAGTACATTTCTTCAAGACGAGAATCCTTGCCGCCTTTGGCATATAGCTGCAATCGCTTGTCTGTTGGCAAATAGCTCACGCCATTCTCGTCGGCAGTTGGATTGACATTTAATTCCACTCTGTCAAACAGTCGAGAATAGTCAGCGATATGCCTGCGCTTAATGCTCAAATAGTCTGATTGCAATGCTGCATTCAATCGGCGTGCATTTACCGCTTTCTCGTCAACGCCATCGGTATCGGGATAGCGATACGGGCCATTATAGCTTGTAGCAGCCGAAAGGTAAATCACTGCCGAATTAGCGCCAGTCACTTCCACAGCGCCATCTTTCACTATCACCTTTCCACCATCAGCACTCACCCTCATAGCAGCCTGCCAACGCATTCCTTTATGTCCGTTCACCTCCATAAGCATAGGTTCACGGCCCGGCTTGTTATAATACACTGGGTCAAGCCATGCAGGTGCATTACCACCCATCACGGCACATTCGCCACAATGCGACACTTCATTTTGCAACTGGCTTGTGAGCGAAGCCTTAAACGACACACTGCCTGACTGATCGGCCTCTATCCTGAAAGCCATCACGCTATCTGGTGCCGAAATAAATGCAGTGCGAGTATATATGATGCCATCTTTCTCAAAGCACACCTTGCTCACAGCCTCGTCAAGAAGCAGCTCTCGACGATAATTCTTAGCCTTCCCGCTTGCGTACTGCGTAATTTTCAAGTCGCCGAGCGGCAGATAGCTCTGCGAAAAATAGCCCTGCATCTTTCGGCACAGATTGTCAGCCTCGGCATAATCTTTCTTGTTGAGAGCGGCTCTCACTTTGCTCAAGTAAGAATACGCTTCGGGGTTGACCTTTTCTTTCTGTTGCGGCATTCCTGACCAGAGGGTTGACTCGTTGAGCATTATCACTTCCTCGTCAACACCGCCATACACCATGGCGCCAATGCGACCATTTCCTATGGCAAGAGCCTCCTCCCAATATTTTGCAGGGCGGTCATACCACATTTTCATTCCCTCATTTGAGGCATAAAGCATAGCCATTGCACCCATGGCAAGCGCAACGCCAAATACAAACAACCGTTTTTTTATCATAATCTTAATAGAGTGTTTTTTTTCGGGTTTACGTCGAAGGCAAAAGACAGCGGCAGACTCGCTTTCAGTCTTCACAATCGCACAATCTTTGCATATTACAAATATAATCATAATTCCGCTACCCCACCAAACCAAGCCACATTTTTCTGCACGATTCCAACAATGTTTTATGCCAACACTACCCACATTTATCGGAATTTGCTAATTTTGTGGCATGAAAAGAATTTTACTCACAATAGCTGTCATTCTCACATTCACCATTTGCCATGCACAATTAGGCGAAGTGTGCGCCGACAGCCTACGCCCTGCCGACCTACTATTCGTGGTAAACAACAAAGGGAATGCTATCACTGCCGTAACCGAAGGCACTGGGCAGTTGCCTATCGACCACGTCGCCATATTCTATATCGACGACAAGAGCCACGTCCCGTCTGTCATACACGCCGACTATCAAGGAGTTAGACACAGCAGTCTGAACACATTCCTCAGCGAAAGAAAAACCGACAGCGACACCACATCACACTTCATAGTTGTGGGCAAAGTGCAAGCGCCTTTCGACGTGAAGCAATCGCTCCGCAACTCATTTTCTCACCTCGGCAAAGCCTACGACTATTATTTCTTGCCCGACGACAGCACCATATATTGTAGCGAATTGGTGCAGATAAGCTACGTCGACTGTGATGGCAAGCCTTTATTCTCGCCGATACCCATGACTTTTCGCGACAGCAATGGCAAAATCCCTCAATACTGGGTGCAGCACTACAAGAAAAAAGGCATTGCAATTCCCGAGGGAGAACCTGGCTCAAACCCCGGTGATTTGTCGCGCAGAAACATAGTGAAAATCTTGGGCAAACTCGTGTTGTGCCACAAAGATTAGCGATATTACATCCCTGTACCATATCATCACCACAACGCTTACAATCAAAGTTTTTAGCACAGAATAAGCAAAAATTTGCATATTTTTCAAGACATTAAATGTTTTGTGCGCCAAACGTTTTGCAAATACTGAGGAATTTCGTAATTTTGCAGACTAAAAGGCATTTTTTAGAATGAGAAAGATTAACAGCATATTTGGAGCAGTTTTGGGGATGGCTATTGTTCTCACTTCTTGCGGAGAATACAACCGAGTACTCAAAAGTTCCGACTACAACTATAAATACACCTACGCCAAAGAGGCTTACGAAAAAGGCAAATACACTCAAGCCTACACAATCCTCGAGGACATCGTGACTGTATTTAAAGGAACAGACAAAGCAGAGGAATCGCTTTACCTCTTGGCAATGAGCCACTACGAGAACAAGGACTACCTCACCGCAAGTTCTTATTTCAAGACTTACTATCAGCACTACCCTAAGGGTCAATTCACCGAATTGGCACGATTCTACTGCGGCTACGGCTACTACCTTGATTCGCCAGAAACTCAGCTCGACCAATCGGGCACCGTGAAGGCAATACAAGAGCTGCAAAACTTCCTCGACTATTTCCCCAAAAGCGACAAGGTGTCAATCGCACAAAACGCCATCTTCGAGCTTCAAGACAAACTGGTGCTTAAAGAATTGGAAAATGCCACCCTATATTACAACCTCGGCACTTATATGGGCAACAACTATGAGTCGGCTGTAATCGTGGCAAAAAATGCGCTGAAGGATTACCCTTACAGCAAATACAAAGAAAAACTTGAAATGCTTGTTTTGAAGGCTCGCTACCAAGAAGCGCTCCAATCTACTCAAGAGAGAAAGGAAGAACGCTTCCGCGACGTGATTGACGAATACTACAGCTTCATCAACGATTTCCCTGAAAGCGACAACCGTCACGAAGCCGACAACATATTCAAAATCGCCTCTAAGCACGTGAAGAACTAACTCCTCACATACGCAGGCAAACAGAAAACGAAATAAACAAAATACAAAAATATAATTTTTGATTAAGCAAAATGGATTACAAGAAGACAAATGCTCCACTTAACACAGTGACTCACGACCTAATCGAATTGGCTGAGCCAACTGGAAACATTTATGAAACCGTGTGCATAATCAGCAAACGCGCCAACCAGATTGCTGCCGAAATGAAGCATGACCTTGAAAAGAAGCTTCAAGAATTTGCTTCAATGAACGATAGCCTCGAAGAAATCTCTGAGAACCGCGAACAAATCGAAATCTCAAAGTACTACGAGCACCTTCCAAAGCCAACTCTTATCGCTACACAAGAGTTTGAAGACGGCAAAATCGCTTATCGCAACATGGCGAAAAACCGCGACATCCTCGACAGAGCAGAATAAATCTAAAGCAGATTTTTCTGCCCGAAAACATATCCGCAAAGCGGACACACCGAACTCATTTATCGATGTGTCCGCTTTGGTCATATCCATACCCACCGTGCCTACGCCCACCACTTAGTAGCACGAAATGCATTACCAAGCTCTCCACACCACTCCCAACGCGCCAATTCACGCAAATTATTTGCCCATACATATCGCTTTATCTACCGATTTTGCCTAAATTTGCATATACATATTAAATCAATTAAAACCTTCTAATATGCAAATCAAACTTTTTTCTCAAAAGCATCCAATTATATTCAACGCCATTCTCATTTTGGCGACAGCGATAGTGCTACTATCTTTAAGTTTCCTTGCTATGAATATTTTCACACAACACGGACAAAGCCAAGAAGTGCCCGACGTGAAAGGCAAACCATTGCGTGAAGCCATAGCAATACTCGAGGGAAAAGGCCTGAAATGGGAAATCAGCGACTCTACATACAACGACTCCTACAGTCCTGGCAGCGTTATTGAACAAAGCCCAAAGGCTTTCTCTGCCGTGAAATCACTCCGCACAATCTACCTTACCGTCACTCCGTTCAGCCCACGCCTAATCACTATGCCAAACGTGAAGGACATGTCGGTGCGCACCGGACAATCAATGCTTGAGGGCCTTGGATTCCGCAACATTCACATCGAACTCACACCTTCGGCATACAACGGGCTGATTCTTGATGTCACAATCAACGGTCGCAGCGTGAAACAGGGCGAAAGAGTTACGCCTTCTTCACAAATCACCTTGCTCGTTGGTAACGGCTCTTACAGCACCGATTCTATCGACGAAGACATCAACAACGTGAATGTAATAAACGATGGCGGAGAAACGCTCACCGACCCATCGCTGATCTAAAACACACACCCAAACACAGATGAGTAACGAAACAATCGACAACAACGAGATAAACGAAATAAACGAAGAATTTGACTTTGAGCAACAACCCGATTTCACAGAGAACGGACGTGACCTTTGGGAACACTTCCACTTCACTGTTGACAAGGGCCAAGTGCTTCTGAGAATCGACAAATACCTCACCACCCGCATCCCAAACACCTCGCGCAACCGCATACAGAATGCTGCCGAGGCCGAATGCATCAGGGTAAACGACAAAGTGGTGAAATCAAACTATCGCGTAAAGCCTGGCGATGACATCCGCATCGTCATGGACCGTCCACGCTACGAAAACGAAATTATCCCAGAGGACATACCTCTAAATATAGTGTATGAAGACGACGAACTGCTGGTGGTGAACAAACCTGCAGGTCTTGTCGTACACCCAGGACACGGCAACTACAGTGGCACTTTGGTGAACGCGCTCGCTTACCACTTCAAGGACAACCCTGATTATGACGTAAGCGACCCTCGCATGGGTCTTGTGCACCGCATCGACAAGGACACGTCAGGACTATTGGTAATCGCAAAGACTCCGCGAGCAAAAACTCACCTCGGGTTACAGTTCTTCAACAAGACCACCAAGCGCCAATATGTGGCTGTGGTGTGGGGCGA
>ERZ780141.85-NODE-85-length-71220-cov-4.124528_pt1 | contig 71220 bp, 70 predicted proteins | sample MGYA00433080_ERZ780141 | MGnify/ENA primary metagenome ERZ780141 (study PRJEB29588, sample SAMEA2154047) | human gut metagenome | biome: human gut; feature: human-associated habitat; material: faeces | place: Denmark | collected 2008/2010 ... | reverse complement strand
CATAGTTTCAGGTCTCGTAGTTGCTACTATTACATATTGTTGTGTTCCTTTTATTTGGTATCTTATATGCCATAAATGAGAAGCCTCTTCTACATAGTCAACTTCTGCATCTGATATAGAAGTATGACAGTTAGGGCACCAATTTATCATTTTTTCTCCCTTATATATAAGACCATCATTATACAAATTCATAAACTCTTCTACTACTGCATCAGATAAACCTTCATCTAAAGTAAACCTTTTTTTACTCCAGTCACATGAACATCCTAGTTTTCTTTGTTGGTTCTGTATTACTCCTCCATATTCTTTGGTCCAGGCCCATGCTTCTTCTAGAAATTTTTCTCTCCCTAAATCTTCTTTAGATATTCCCTGTTTTTTTAACTTTTCTACTACTTTCGCTTCAGTTGCAATAGATGCATGGTCTGAGCCTGGAAGCCATAATGTGTTGTATCCTTGCATTCTTTTAAATCTAATAAGTACATCTTGAATAGTATCATCTAAAGCATGTCCCATATGTAGCTTACCTGTTACATTTGGTGGTGGCATCATTATGCAGTAGCTTGGCTTTGCTTTATCCATACTAGGTCTGAAGTATCCATTTTCTTCCCATTCATTATATAATTTTTCTTCGAATTCTTTTGGATTATATTTTCCCTCTATTTCGTCTTTGCTCATCTTTTCCTCCCTATGTCGATTACAGACCATCTAATGTACTAGGTATATAATACCTAATGTTATCCACAGTACTACAACTCCAACTATTTTTAACACTTTAACATTTTTATTTGTTTGATCTGCACTGAAAAATTTTTGTGCTATGCTTCTAGCATCATATATTATCACAACACTAATTGCAATTATTACCATCGCAATAATAATCATTATTGTTTTAATCATTTTTATCATTCCTTTTATGGCTAATTAAAAAATTCCACTGTGTATTTGCACTCAAAAGCCTGTTTAGGGCTTAGCATAATAGTATCTGGTTTTTCGGCAAAGTTTCCTGTGCTTTTTACCGTATCGGCAGTAGTATACCAAGGCTCAATACATATAAAAGGTGCCCCAGGTTTTGACCATATACCTAAATATGGAAATCCTGTAAAATCCATTGTAAGCAATGTTTTATTTCCAGTTTTTTTCTTCAAGCTTATCTTATTTGAAGTTATACCTTTCATAATTATAGCATCATCATTAAAGCTATCTTTATTTATTGGCAATCTCTTTTTATCAATCATTCTATTTCTTGCATATTCAGTTCCTATTAAACCGTCTACAAGGTAAAGAAAATGTATTTTGTTTTCTTCTTCTTCAAACTCTAAATAATATTCTTCTTTTAATAAATCATCTCGATCTATTATAAATGCTGGATGGCCGCCTATACCAAACGGCATGTTGTTTTCTCCTTCATTTATAACTTTATATATTGTTGTAAGTTTATTTTCATCTGTTCTGTATGTTACATATAATGAAAAATCATATGGATATTTTATTAATGTACTTGCATTGCTTTTTAACAAGTATGAATGAAAATTATCCAATTTAGTAATTGGTTCAAATTCCAAATCTCTAGCAAAGCCATGTTGTGACATTTCATATGTTCGTCCATTTATAAGAGTTTGATTTCTTTTTAATTTTCCTACAATTGGAAATAATATTGGAAAATGCCTTTTCCAATATATTCTTCCTTTTTCGTCTAAACAAGCTTGTCCTTGGTGTATCTTTTCCTGTCCATCTAATTTAAAACTTATTAATTCTCCGTCCAAGTCTAGATGTAACCATTTGACTATGCATATATTTCTCCCCTTTAAATACTCTATTTATTTTTTTCTATAAAATTCCATGTATCTTTGCACATATCGTTTATATCTTTTTCTGCCGTCCAGTTTAATTCTTCTTTTGCCTTTTGTGGATCTGCATAGCATGTTGCTATATCTCCAGGTCTTCTTTCTGTGATTTTGTATGGTACTTTTTTGCCTGTAGTTGCTTCAAAAGCCTTAACCATATCTAATACACTATATCCTTTACCTGTTCCTAGATTATATATATATAACCCTTTTCCTTCTTTTTCTATTTTATTTAATGCACAAAGATGACCTTTTGCTAAGTCTACAACATGTATATAATCTCTTACTCCTGTTCCATCAGGTGTACCATAATCATTTCCGAATACAGATAATTCTTTTAATTGTCCTGATGCAACTCTAGCAACATATGGCATTAAATTGTTTGGTATTCCTTGAGGCTCTTCTCCTATTAATCCGCTTTCATGAGAGCCAACTGGGTTAAAGTATCTTAGTATACATATATCCCATGAGTTATCTGATTTGTATAAATCCATTAATATTTTTTCTATAAATAATTTAGAAGTTCCATATGGATTTGTTGTTCCTCCTGTTTTGCACTCTTCTGTTATAGGAATAACTTCTGGATCTCCATATACTGTTGCTGAAGAACTAAATATAAACTTCTTTACATTAAATTTTCTCATTGTATCTAATAAAGTTAAACATCCAGATACATTATTTGTATAGTACTCTATTGGTTTTTGCACTGACTCTCCAACACATTTATAACCAGCAAAATTTATTACTGCTGTTATATTATTTTCTTCAAACACTTTCTCCATTTTTTCTCTATCTAAATAATCCATCTCATAAAATTTAAAATCTTTACCTGTAATTTTCTTTATTGCGTCCAATGCTTTAGGCTTACTATTATAAAAATTATCTATTATAACTAATTCTTCCCCTGCATTTAATAATTCCACAGCAGTATGGCTTCCTATATATCCTGCTCCTCCAGTTAATAAAATTGACATATCAGTTATTCCTCCTCTTTAATAATTTTAATTATTATATATCAATATTTTGATTATATCAACCATATATTTTCTGATACATTACATAATTATTTATTATTTTTCTCACATACATATTTGTTTCCTTGAATGGAATATTTTCTATATCGCTGCCATCTTCTTTTATTATGCTTTCTTCAATCCATTCATTTACATTTCCTATTCCAGCATTATACGCAGCTAACGCTAACAACATATTTCCATTATACTTTTGATATAAATCCGAATAATATTTAACTCCTATCATTATATTTTTTTCAGCTTCCAACAAACTGGTATCTTCTAATAATGGGGTATCAATATTATTTGCAATTTCTTCTGCCGTCGCATTCATTAGCTGCATAAGCCCTTTCGCTCCACTAGAAGAAACTGCTGTTTCTTTAAAATTACTTTCTGCTTTAATTACAGAATATATTAATAATGGATCTATATTATATTCAGCTGAATATTTTTCTACATATTCGCTATATTTTTTAGGATATATCTGTTTTAGGATTATATTATATAAACCGCTTATCTTAATAATTACTGCTACGATAACTATTAAGATTGCAATAATCATTATTCGTATATATTTATTCAATCTTTCCTCTCCTGTTTTACAAATTTATTTTACTTCATACCAGCTTGTTCCTTCAGACACTTCAACTTCTAATGGTATTGATAATTTTGCCGCTTCTACCATTGATTTCTTTAGTATCTCCTTTGCTTTTTCCTTATCTTCCATTTTTACTTCTATTAACAATTCGTCGTGTATTTGTAATATTAATTTTGCATCTAGTTTACTCTTTTTTAATTCCTTATATACATTTTTCATGGCTAATTTCATTATATCCGCAGCAGTACCCTGTATTGGTGTATTCATTGCCACTCTGCTTCCAAATTGCCTTACCATATAATTATTTGATTTCAACTCTGGTACATATCTTCTTCTATGGAACAAAGTCTCTACATAGCCTTTGTTCTTAGCGCTTTCTACAATATCATCCATGAAGTGTTTTATTCCACTATATTTTTCCAAATATTGTGTTATGTACTCTTTAGCTTGTTTATTAGAAACTCCTAATTGGTTTGCTAATCCAAAATCACTTATTCCATATACTATACCAAAGTTTACAGCTTTTGCAGACGACCTCTGCTCTTTTGTTACTTCTTCAATAGGAATATTTAGTACTTTTGAAGCTGCTTGTTTATGAATATCTTCTCCATTTTTAAAAGCAGCCAACATATTTTCATCTTGCGAAATATGAGCCAATACTCTTAATTCTATTTGAGAATAGTCTGCATCTATATATATATTCCCTTCTTTAGGTTTAAATGCTTTTCTAATGTTTTTGCCAAGTTCTGCTCTAGTAGGAATATTTTGTAAGTTTGGTTCCGTACTACTAATTCTTCCTGTAGCAGTAATAGTCTGGTGAAAATATGAATGTATTTTTTCAGTTATAGGATTTATATATTGTAATAATCCCTCTACATAAGTTGAATTTAGCTTAGTTAAAGTTCTATATTGCAGTACTTTCTCCACTATAGGATGTTCGTTTCTTATTTTTTCCAATACATCTACATCTGTAGAATATCCGCTTTTAGTTTTCTTTTTGGATGTTAAATTTAACTTTTCAAACAATATATTCCCTAGCTGTTGATGTGAATTTATATTAAATTCTTCTCCTGCTAGTTCATATATTTCATCTGTCAATGTACTTATCTGTTGCTTTAATTCTTCTCCAAAATATTTTAGAGCTTCTTTATCCACGTACATTCCTTCATATTGCATGCTTCCCAATATCGGAACTAACGGCATCTCAATCTCTGTAAACAATGACAATGATTCTGTTTCTTCTAGCTTTTGGGTCATTATTTCCAATAATTTTCCTATTACATATACTATTATAGTTTCTTCATACTTATTTTTATCTTCTTCTTCTTCTTTTACTGTATCAAATAGATTTATTTGCTTATTTTCTTCATCTTTTTTACCTGTTTTTGATTCTAAATACTCATCAATGTCTATATCCAAATACTTAATTGATATTTCTTGTAAAGTTCCTTTACTTGTTGGGTTTAAGTCATATTCTGCTATTTTTGCATCAAAAAATATATTTTGTGGCTCTATTCCTAATTCTTTAAGTATCACATAATCAACACCTAAATCGTACCCTATTTTTTTAATATTTTCATCTTCAAAAATTTCTTTAAATTTTTCAATAAACTTCTTTTCTTCTATGTTATATATATATGTTGCTTCATTTAATTCATTATTATATATTGATATAGATTTTATTTTTTTATCAATTATTCTGTTTTCATTTATCTTTTCTAATTCTAAATGATAAATTATTTCTTTTTTCTCTTTTATACTTTTTATTATTTCTGCTATGGCTTTTTCTTGGTTCATTCCAATTTCTTTAATACTAAATAATTCATCAATATTCTTATTCTGTGGCTTTGATAATTCATTTAATTTAAACCTATCAAGAAATCTATTGAAACGAAGTTCTTTAAATTTTTTCGTTACTTTTTCATTGTCCCAAGGTTGCACTTTAAGTTCTTCAATCGTTACATCCAATGGAGCATCCAACAAGATTCTTCCTAAAGTTTCAGACATATATGCTAATTCTTTATTATTTGTTAATTTTTCTTTTAGTGCCCCTTTTACAGTTGAATTTCCCGATTCTAAAGCTTCATACAATTTGTTTATACTTCCATATTCTTGTATTAACTTTAGTGCCGTTTTTTCACCAACTCCTGGAACTCCCGGAATATTATCTGAAGTATCTCCCATTAGTCCTTTAACTTGAATTAATTGCTTAGGCTCTACTCCATATGTTTCTTTTATTTTTGCTTTATCGTAGTCGTCTTCTTCTGTTTTACCGGCTTTTGTTCTTGGAATTCTTATGGTTATTCTATCACTTGCAAGTTGGAATGTATCTCTATCCCCTGAAAGAATTGTTGTATTTATTCCTACATCTTCAGCATTCTTTGACATGGTTCCTAAGATATCATCTGCTTCAAACCCCTCTTTTTCTATGATAGTTATATTCATATCCTTCAATATTTCTTTTATTACAGGCATTTGCTCTGCAAGCTCTTCTGGCATTCCATGTCTTGTTGCTTTATATCCGTCAAACATTTTGTGCCTATGTGTAGGAGCTTTCAAATCAAATGCTACTGCAATATATTCTGGTTTCAAATCTTCTAATTCTTTAAATAAAATGGCTAAAAAACCATATATTGCATTAGTATACATTCCTTCTGGCGTTGTCAACATTTTAGAGCTCATTATTCCATAAAAAGCTCTATTCATTATACTATTACCATCTATTATTAATAATCTATTACTACTCAAATTTTGCCTCCATATTTTAATCTTTCGGTTTCTCTAGAATCATCGAAATTATATCACAAAGTAGTTAACTTTTCAATTCCAACATTACTATTCTTTTATCCATTCATTGTCATTTAAATACATAATTTCATCATCTGTTAAAGTTTCCACTTTTTCATTCTCGGCTATTAATTTATTATAATACTCACGCCTATTTGAGTCATAATGACATATTAATATTCCATCATACAAATTAAGCCCTGACATATCTTTTTCATTAATTGTATTTTCATCAAACTCTAGAACATGCTTTATACTCTTAGTTGCAATATGGCTACCAGCACTTGCACCTATATATGTAACATCTTTATTTAAATAGCTATATATATTTTTTTCAAATCCAGACTTTTTCAAATAATGTTTAAGTTCAAATGTGTTTCCTCCACATACATATATAATATCTATGTCCAAATCTTCAAATTCTTGTGGATGTTCATCATCAAAAAAATATACATTCTCTTCTTTAAAACCTAACTCAATATAGTCTTTCATATATTTTTCTTTATTATATCTGCCTTTTCTAGCTATTGGTATAACAAGCATTCTGACTTTATCTATCTCTATATTTAATTGCTTCTTAATTTTATTAAACACCTTAATATTTTCAAATCCTTTTGATGTTAATATTACTTTCATCTTTTTCCTCTTTCTTTTATAAAATTTGAATCTCCATACAAGTCTGTACAGAGATTTAAATTATCAATATAGTTCTATTATATACTTCAACTCTTTCCATATTTTCCTCTATAAATTTATTTATATCTTATATCATAAAAGCAGATAATTATGTACTGAACCCAAAAAATTGGACATTTTTTGATTAGGTACTAGGCTACTTGGGAATGAACTCTGTATTGTACAGGGCTCATTCCTTTTAATTTGCCTTTTATTCTTTTATTATTATAATAATCTATATATTCAATTATATCCTTCTCTAATTCTTCTATTGTTTTATATTCTTTCATATAAAATAATTCTGATTTTAATAAACCAAAAAAATTTTCTACTAATGAATTATCTAAACAATTTCCTTTCCTTGACATACTTTGTCTAATTCCTTTGTCTTTTAACAACCACTGATATTGCTTCATTTGATATTGCCATCCTTGATCAGAGTGTAATATTAAATTTGTATTATCTGGTATCTTACTAAATGCTTTTTCTAACATATCAACTACTTGTGCAAACACTGGTTGTCTTGATAGATTAAAACTTATTACTTCTCCATTAAATAAATCTACTATTGGTGATAGATAAATTTTTTCATTATGTACTTTAAATTCTGTTACATCTGTAACCCACTTTTGGTTTGGCTCTTCAGCTTCAAATTCACGATTTAGTAAGTTATCACAAATTTTTCCTACTTCACCTTTATATGATTTATATTTTTGCACTCTTACAAAACATTGTAAGCCTAGTTCTTTCATAAATTTTCTTACTGTTTTATGATTAATACTAAAACCTCTATTATGAAGTTCTAATGTAATTCTTCTATATCCATATCTTTCTTTATTTTCGTGGTAAATAGCTGTTATTTCTTCTTTTATTTCTTTATATTTATCTGGTTGTTTTAATCTATTTAATTGGTAGTAAAATGTACTTCTTGTTACTTCTGCATATTTTAACAAAGCCTCTAATTTGAATTCATGCCTTAATTCATCTATTACAATTACTTTTTCGATTGTTTTGGCTTTGTTCTTTCCTGAACTAAGGCTTGCAATTTTTTTAAGTATGCATTTTCCATTCTAAGTCTTTGAACTTCTTCGATTAAATCCTCTTCATTTTCTTTAGATATTTTCTTTTTTCTTGGTTTAGAACTCATATTTTTATTTCTACCACGTTGCTCTTCATAAAGTGTTTGTGGTCCTTCCTCATAATATATACGTTCCCATTTTGAAACAACACTTACACAGCCTAAATTAAAGTGATGCGATGTTTCTTGACAAGACAAATGGTTATCGTGCATATATTCTATCACATTTTGTTTAAATTCTCCACTATATGATGTTTTTATATTCTTTATTAAGCCTTTTTCTCCATGTTCTTCATATTTTTTTACCCACTTTCTTACTGTATCGAAAGCTGGTATTCCAAATTTGTTAGCAGTTGTCCCATATCCTCCATTTTTTAAGTAATATTGTACTACTTCTAATTTAAATTCATCTGAATATTTTGACATAAAATGAACCCTCCTTATTAAACTTTTTTGTCTAATAATTTGGGTTCACTTCATTATCAACTATCTGCTTTTTTAAACTATTTACTTTATGTTTACAGTTTTTATAATTTCAATTGCTTCATCTGCCTCATTTTTTGGTAGATTTGGATTAATTGCTACTATATTTTTATTGCTATCTATAATAATATCTTTCCATTCTTCGTCACCTGCATGATATCCAACAACAACTTTATTTCCGTTATTTAGAGTTATATTTTTTGATATTCTTTCAGTACCACAAACTCCAAATTTTTCTTTGTAAAAATATATCATTGCATACTGTTCTTCGTCGTTTTTATAAAGTTTCAAAGCATAATCATAATTATCATTTTCTGTAACCTGCATTTCTTTGTAATTCCAGCCACTTGGAATATTCAGTTCTATTGTAGTATTGGCAATTGTTTTAGAATATTTTTCTTCTTTTATTGCATTTTCATTTTGGCTTGTCTTTACCACTGCTGAATATTTTTTGCCCCAAGTTCCAAATACTACTTCCTCACCATTTTTCATTTTAATAGAGTCAATTAAATACATTGTTCCAACTACTGCAATCACTATAACTGCTAGTATAATTATTACTTTCTTCATATATACTACCTTGCCTTTCTACTATTCTGGTAATTTGTTATATTCCTCATCTGTAACTTTTTCACACCATTCGTTTGATGTATTTTCTCCAGTCAATTTTTCATCTAATATAGGCATACTCCCTGCTATATTTTCCAGGTCCTTCATTCCTTTTTGTAATTTTTCTTTTAAATCCCTTTTACTTTTTATCGTTACACTTTCAGGTGCCTCTCCATCTACATATGATAACTTTAAAAATTCGATGAAATTAACTACTTGAATCGTCAACTCTTCTGGTAATGTTTCAATTTCATTATATAATTTTTTGTTTATTTATTCATATTATGTGTTAATTTATTTTTAATATACTCTTTCTATATATCCATCGGTTGGTTTGGTATACATATCGTCTGTTATTGATTGATATCTATTTCCTTGGTAGTCGTCTGTAAAACCATTGTATGCTTTGTAAATTTCTCCAGTATCTGTGTCGTATACTCTTTCATATCCAAGAGTCGCATCGCTCTGTTTTTGGCTCATTCTATCATAAGCCGCACTTCTAGACTCCCATGCAGACATTATCATATCCGATGTTTGGTTGCATACTGCCCTTACACTTTGGAAATTCTTCATAACAGCGTCTTGTTGTATGTTATATTGGCTTATAAAAGTATCTGTAAATTCGAATGAAGATGTTATTTGACTTAGAACATCTTCCCAATCAACCAATTTGTCTTTTGGTGCACTTACAAACATTGTGTTGTAAACATTCAAATAGTATATATCAATTTTCTTTCCTGAAATTATGTTTTCATTTACATAGTATGGTCCAGCATCATAAACATAAGCAGTGAATATTCCTTCCCCATCTTTTCCATTTGCATCTTTAAAACTGGCTCTTAATATATCTCCGCCAATTGGCGCAGTTCCTAATTTTTCTATAACTGTAAAGTTTGATAGCGTTGGGAATGTAAATTCTGCTGTATTATTTAATGGTCCTAAATCATTAAAAATCTTGTAAAATCCCTCTGTCGTTTTATCTTCTATTACTGATGCTTTGGCGAACATCGAATTTGGATAATATTTCTGTTGAAACGCCTTTGCATCTTGCGATTTATTATATCCTTCTGTTTTCATATTAAAGAAAAACTGATATTCTGGTTCTTCTGGATTATATGCCATTACAGTATAATGAATGTAGTCGCCTATTGTATCAACCTTCCATCCTTCCGGAATTTTCATCTTTATTAGTCCGTTCTCATAGTCCACAAGGTTTACAGTTTTTGCTTCATTTTTCTTTATTTCTACCTGCTGATTTTTTCCAATATTAAATTTACCTGTTGCTTTTCCATTATCAATATTATTATCCATCTTCGTTTTTATTAAAATACCTCCTACTATAGCTAAAATTATAATAACAGCAATAAGAGCCGTCATTAGTATTTTTTTCTTCTCCTTTGATTTTTCTTCCATTTTATCCCCCTTTTACGTTAGTATATTTTTTCCTTTTACTCTGGAAATTTTATATCACTTGGAGTATTATTTAAATTTTAAAAATCTCCCTAAACTGTTAAAATAACAATTGGGATTAGTTTATAATTACCTATCTACATTTATTAATTCATACTCCCTTGAACCAAATCCAAGTTCACTTGCTGCTTCTATTGTATGAACTCCATTTTGTCTTTCTATTCTTTCTACCAAATGGTCTCTTCCTGGATCTTTTGAATTATAAACAAAATCTATGCAAGCTTGATCTATAGCAATTGGGTCTGTACTAGCTAATATTCCTATATCTTCCATGCATGGATCTTCTGCAACAGCACAGCAATCGCAATCTACAGACATATTGCACATAACATTTATATATACTATTTTTCCTTTAAACATTTCGTGAACTGATGATGCAGCATCCGCCATTGCTTCTAAAAATTTATTTTGTTCTGGTAGATTGTCCCATAATTTTTCTTGGTCTTTTGTTACTCCTGCTGAATGAATCCAAGATTTACCAGCTGACGAACCACATCCTATTGATAATTGTTTTAATGCTCCTCCATATCCTCCCATTGGATGTCCCTTAAAATGAGATAATACTAACATTGAATCATAATTTTGCATATGCTTTCCAACATAGTTTTTCTTAATCACCTTGCCATTTGGAATATCTAGCTCTAGATCATCTCCATCTGCATCCATTATATCCACATTAAAATATTTTGTCCATCCATGCTCTTCCATTAATTTTTCATGCTTTTCTGTTGTGTTTCTAGCGCCACCATAAGCAGTATTACATTCCACAACTGTTCCATTTACTTTTTCAACAATCGCCTTTACGAATTCAGGTCTAATATAATTTTGATTGCCTTGCTCTCCTGAGTGTAATTTTACAGCAACCTTTCCTGGTAAATTTACTCCAAGAATCTCATACATTTTTACAACACTTTCTGGTGTTATTTCCTTAGTAAAATAAACTTTTGATTTTTCCATTTTTATCAGTCCTTTCTTTTTTTATTATTATAATATTTCTTATGAACTCTTTAATCAAATTGTACCTTTCAGTTTTCATCTTTATAGGCCTTGAAGCACATCTCAATTTGCTCTTTATTTGTTTTCTCTTCCGCCAGATTGTCCAGTATTTCTTCTAATGAAAAATACCTTGTTTCTGTTGTTTCTATATTTTTCTCAAACCTTCCGCTAATAATATCACATAGTACAAAAATTTTACATACACCATATGCATATATTGGCTTATTATGTTTATTTCTATCTTGAATAGCAATAACTGTTTTTGCTATTACTTCTAAACCAGTCTCCTCTTTTACTTCCTTTATAGTATTTGATTTTACAGATTCCAATACATCGCACCAGCCTCCTGGTAATGACCAAGTTCCGTTATTTTCATGTACTAAAAGAATTTTATCATCTTTAAATATTGCCGCTCTTGTATCTATCTTTGGAGTTTGGTACCCTGTTTCGTTACAAAATAAATCCTTTACTTTTTCAAAATTAATATCACTTTTTGCAGCTATCATTTCAGCCGATATTTCTCTTAATCTTTCATATCTTTCTGTGTCATAAATATTGCTTGTATATGCTAGTCCAGCCTGAGCCAAACTTTGAATTTCAATAGCCCATTTTAACCATTCTTCCATATTTTTCACCTCTGCATTTTCTTTCAAAATCTTTAATTTAATACTACATATTTATGTCACAATTATATCTTAATTGATAATTAATTTCAATATTTATTATAATTCTAGATATTTTTATACTATATATGCTATTTGATTATTCGGAAAATATTTACTCATTTCTTCTCGTAAAAATTTTTCTCCTTCTTCACGAATATAATCATTGTACATGTATTTTCCTCTTCCACGGCCTCTCATCAATTCTGGATTATATAATTCTATTGCATTTGGAAATGCCTCCGTATTTATTGCTCTATGAACAAAACTGTATGTCATAAAAATGATTTCGAAAAACGCCTGTTTCTTAGCTTTTTCATTTAAATTTTCATACAAATATTTTATTAAATTTGAATATAGCTCTTTCCAATTTTCTACCAATATTACAGGTGCTATCAATATTCCGATAGGATAGCCAGCATCTGCTAATTTATTAATAGCCTGAACTCTATTTTTTAGCCTCGATGTACCGAATTCAACTTTATTAATAATTTCTTCTGGATTTACACTCATTCTAATAGTAACTTTTCCATTATGTTTTAAAGGCAAAATATCATCTACCATATCAAACTTAGTAGGAAGAGTTAAATGTCCCTTCGAAGTATTGGCAAAGTTTTCAATCGTCCAGACTAAATTATTTGTAATCGTATTTTCTAAAATTAAATCACTATTACTTCCAATTTCAAAAGTTAAATCTTTCTCTGAATTTTGCGCAGTTCTTATAATTTTATCTAACATTTCTTCTCTATTTACAAACAGTCTCAAATATGCACACTTATTGTAATTACATACAAGATAACAGTACATACACATTGCTGTACAACCAGAAGATGTATATGGAACTAAAAAATCTGATGTCTTGTGATTTGGAACAAACTTATGCGTCTTTCTTACTCCTATTATCAGATTTCGTTTCATATCCGCAAAATCTTTATTTTGCTTTTTTCTCATTTCTTCAATATTGTTATGATTGTCAATTATCAGTCTTGGAACATCAGAGTATTTTTCTAATAGTTCTTTTCCGAGTACGTAATCCTCAATATTTTTCTCACAATATAAAGCCTTTGGCTTAAACATACTAATCACCCATAATATGTTATCCAAAAGCTTATATTTTAAACATTTATATTGTTTACTTAATCTTTAATTCTTTCGAATAATAATACATATCTATACAATGTAGATTTCCATCCCATATTTCTTCATCATAATTATCTGTAAAGAAATTTTTTATTGTTTTTTCATATTTATCAAAGCCTTGTTTTACATAAAATGGAATATTATTTTCTGTAGTTCCAACTATCATTTTTTTATATTTTTGCTTATAATTATCTGATAAATACTTTATCATCTTCTTGGCAAAACCTTTTCCTCTATATTCCTCTTTTGTGGCTAGATTTTTTAGTTCCACTGTTTCATTATTTATCTGCACCACAACCGCAACACAAGCTGGAATTTCTTCATATTCTAATACAAACAAGTCTCCTTTTTCTAAATATTTTTTTATTGCGTCTTCATTTGGATCAGCCTCTAACAATAATTCTAAATATTTTTCTTTATTATTTTTTTCCTTTTTTATTACAATTGAACGTTTTATTGGCAAAAATTCAAAACCATCAGGCATCTTTGTTATAGAATTTATGCGTTTTAACTCAGATTCTTCTTCGCTGAAAATGCAACCACAATAATGCTGTAAATATAATTGTAAATTCTTTGCTTCCTCATGTCCCTTCCAGAATCCAACTCTAAAATCTCTATATAAAAACTTTATTCCATATTCTTTGCTTAAATCCGCCATAAGTTTCTTTATAAAATCATGCTTCTGATATATGCTATATAATAAAGTGGTTGTTACTGCATCATAACCATGTTCTTTTGCATATTCAAATGTTTTCCTTAACCTTACAGGATAACAATAGTTCACACATCTTTTATTCAAATCTTTTACAGCCTCTTGGCAGAAAGCATCTAAGCCATATTCATCATCAAATATGGCTTGTACACTTATTAATTTTGTATAATCTTTTAAACAATCCCTACGTTTCTTATATTCTGAATATGGATGTATATTTGGATTGAACCAATATACTGTTGGTTCAATCCCTTCTGCTCTTAAACTTTCTATGCAAAATACACTGCATGGTGCGCAACATGTATGCATTAACAATTTCATTTAGTATATTCTCCTTTATTCCCAAAACATCATACTTTGAGATATATTATCATATTGCTCTGACGAAAAATATTCAGCATATCTTGATTCAGATTTTATGGCCATAGCCATTGCTACACAAATACATATAATTGTAGCTATCGTGCATACTATTTCAAACATTTTTCTAACTAATTCATTTTCTTTAATTAAATCATATATTAGTAGCATCATAGCAATTGCAGGCCATACTACCATCCAAGTATAATCTAAAGAATATCTTTCATAGCTTGCCGCTAATAAGGTTATCACAATTATCATTATTAATGCTACAATTAATGAATTTCTTATTAATCTCCATAATTTTACATTTGTATTCTTTATATGCTTTCTTAAGATCGGAATAAATATTAGCAATAACGTTATTGGTGTTGCCCAAAATGTTCCTACCCCTACATATCCGCATCCATAAAAGCCTAAATAAAGTGGAGTTACTGGTTGCATATGAATAAACGGAAAAGTAAGATTTATTACAGGTGGATTAAATAGGTAATGCCATATTCCTATTGGAATAGTAGAATATCTATAACCTAAATTTATCATATCGTTTGACGTTAATTGATATGCAGCACCAAATTCTGTTATACTACCAAATCTAACGTAATTTAGTATCATCATACTAATTCCTATAATTCCATAAGGTAGAACTATTGCCAATATATATTTAACAAATTCTTTTTTAGTTGTTTTTGAATTATCATTCTTTAATTTCTTTATAAATTCTACAAACTTTTCTATGAATATCGGCAAGAATAGCAATGAAACTATTAATAAATTTGGTCTTGCATTTACCGCTAAAGCAGCAGATATGCATCCTATGGTTAAACATTTATAGTTTATTTTTTCTTTATCAAATGCACAAGCTAAGAAATATACTGCTTGCATTATTAGCCAATATCCACATGAAGCAACAACTTCATAAACCAAAGTTCTTCCTGTTAAATATAATAGAACACTTGAAAACAAAGCTGTTATCATTGAAAGTGTCATCATTCTTAAATTAACATTTTTAAAGAATTTCTTTATAAGCTTTTCAATTGCTAGCAACGTGAATACTGTGCCTAGTAAGGCAAATAACAAAACTTCATATGCTACATTTATGTACTGCCCAGTTATAAGTCTAAATGGTATATTAACTAGCAATTGTGGTAATATTGAAAAATACACATAATGATCCCCATCATAGTAAGCATAATCATATAAATAATTTATATTTTCCATGCTTCTAGCAGTTTCATCATATACATTATCCATTTCGTCAAGCCTAGCATCTTTTTCAACTTGTAAGCTTAAACTGCCATTAATTAATGAATCTGTGTAATACTTTTCATACACTATTGTTCTTGTTGTATCAAGATCCGTTACTATATTCTTGTTATCACTTTCCAAGATAGTTGTACTTACCATTGTGATTATATAAGTCAATAGAACAATGATGACTACTGTTGAATGATATTTATTTCTTGCATCATATTCTTCATCAAATATTTTTAAATTAAAAAATAAATATAGTGCTGTTATTATTAAGAATACCATTGAAAATCTTGCAAAATTGAATTTGTAAGGTACACTAACATTAAACTCTATGTCTTTTAAGTTTATAATCTCATCTTTTTCTGCTTTTATTTGTATCACAATTGAATTAGTTTTTCCAGAAAGATGCAATATTCCAAATTGGCTTCTAGCAATTTGTTCATTAATAGTTTTTGTTGGTGTTTTTCTAAGGTATTTCGAAGTTGCATCTGAATAATATATAGTTATATCTGTCTTTCTTTTTCCGATTTGATTGTTTTTATGCTCTCTTGATATATCTAGCTTTATAGTGCCTGTTTGAATGTTTACGTCTTTTATTCGAATCATTGGATTATTCTTTGTTACTTTATACCTATTGTCACCTAAGTTTTCTAAACCTTCTAGAATATCATCAGATATTTCTATCTTCTTATATGGATATTCTCCACCCAAAAGCCTAAATGAATTAATATTAAAAACAACACCTTCCAAAAATATAGAAACCAATAATATTATTAATAATCCTATAACAATTTTCTTATTCCAATTAATTTTCATACTTTTCCCCTTTTGTTAACTATCTAAATTCTAATTTGACGCTCTGCCCCAATATGGTCATATGCATCTGGTAATGGTACTCTGCCTCTTGGAGTCCTTGCTATAAATCCTATTTGAATCAAATAAGGTTCATAAACATCCTCAATCGTATCAATATCTTCACCTACAGTGGTTGCTAATGTTTCTATTCCGATTGGTTTTCCTCCATATTTATTAATCATTACATCTAGTATTTTTCTATCTATTTTGTCCAGTCCAAGGCTATCTATTTCAAGCTTGTCTAATCCAAGTTTTGCAATAGAAATATCTATTTTTCCATCTCCTACGACAGTAGCATAATCTCTAATTCTTTTCACGAGCCTGTTAGCAATTCTAGGGGTTCCTCTTGACCTTCTTGCAATTTCTTCTATTGATTCTTCATCTATTCCAACATTCAAAATTCCAGCCGTTCTTTTAATTATTGTTTTTAAGTCTTCCAAGCTGTATAATTCTAGTCTTTCCACTATTCCAAACCTATCTCTTAATGGTGTGGTAAGAGAACCAGCTTTTGTAGTAGCTCCAACTATTGTAAATTTAGGAAGATTTATTCTAATCGATTTTGCAGTTGGACCTTTGCCTATTATTATATCTAACTTATAATCTTCCAATGCTGGATATAATATCTCTTCGATATTTCTATTTATTCTATGTATCTCATCTATAAATAAAATATCATTCTCTGATAATCCTGTAAGTAATGCTGCCATATCTCCAGGCTTCGTTATTGCTGGACCAGATGTAACTTTTATGTTTGAATGCATTTCATTTGCAATTATATTAGCTAAAGTTGTTTTTCCTAAGCCCGGTGGACCATATAATAAAACGTGATCTAGAGGCTCCTTTCTTTTCTTTGCAGCCTCTATATACACTTTCATATTCTCTTTAACTTTATTCTGCCCTATGTATTCTCTTAAAAACTGAGGTCTTAAGCTTATTTCAAGCTTTTCTTCTATACCATCTTCTACTTCAGGATTAATAATATTTTGTTCTCTCATATATTATAAATAACCCTTTCTAATCATTATTTTCCCTTTTATCATTATACTCGTTTACCAAATATAATGGCCTATTTTTAGATTCATTGAATATTCTTCCTAAATACTCTCCCATAATTCCTATCAATATTATTTGTACTCCTGAGAAGAATAATATTAATAATATAATAGCTTGGAATGCCTGAATAGCAATATTTAATCTTATGCATTTAATTATCACATATATAAAATATACCATCAAAGCTAAAAAAGTTGGTATACTAAGATATGTAGAAATTCTAAGTGGAGATGTTGTAAAAGCTGTTATTCCATCTATTGCTAAATCTATTAATTTTTTATAATTCCATTTTGTTTTTCCTGCTATTCGTGGGTCTCTATCATAATAAATAGCTTTTTTATTATACCCCATCCAGCTAAACATGCTCTTTGAACATCTGCTCGTTTCCCTCATCTTTTTTAATGCATTCACGCATCTTCTATCTAATAATCTAAAATCTCCTGTATCTTTTTGGATTGGCACCTTTGTTAAGCTTTGCAATACTTTATAATACATTTTAGATGTAAATTTCTTTAACCAAGTTTCACCTTTTCTAGATTTTCTTTGGGCATATACATCATCATATCCCTCTTCCCATAAGGCTATCATTTCTGGAATTAGCTCTGGTGGATCTTGTAAATCTGCATCCATTATTATTACACAATCACCTGTTGCATAGTCTAAGCCTGCAATCATCCCTATTTCTTTTCCAAAATTTCTTGAAAAGTCTACATAACTAACTCTATTATCTTTACTTCTCAATTCCTTTATTTCTTTTAATGTATTATCTTTGCTTCCATCATTAACAAAAAGAAGCTCAAATTCATAGTTCTCCATTTCATTCATAATTTTAGAAACTCGCTCATATAAAAAAGGTAAAGATTCTTCCTCATTATATGCAGGTACTAATATTGTAATTTTCTTCATATTATTCTCCTTTGCCATGATTGTTTTCTTCATCATTAAACAATCCTAGTTGTTTTATATCTTTATATCCTATTGCTATAATTGCAACTACAAGTAAAGCAAATGATATTGCTTTCCAGATTCCACTATCCAAAAGTATTACTGCTGTCATTCCTAGTATCGCAGTTATTCCATATAGAATTAGTACTGATTGTTTTTGTGAAAAACCTTTTGCCATAAGTCTATGATGTAAATGACCTTTATCTGCTTTAAATACACCTTTTATAGATTTTGTTTTTACTATTCTTCTAATTATTGCCCATAGAGTGTCAAATATAGGCAAAGCAAGTACTATTATAGGAGCTATTAAAACTATAGCTGTATAAGTTTTAGCCACACCTAATATTGATATTATTGAAAGTGCAAATCCCATAAAATTGGAACCTACATCTCCAATAAATGTTTTTGCTGGATTGAAATTATATGGCAAAAATCCAACTATCGAACCTGCTAATGCTGTAATTAACACTATAGCTATTAACGGAGATTCATTTAATGCAAAAATTATCAATAGTGATATACATGAAATTAATGTAATTCCTGAAGATAATCCATCAAGACCATCTATTAAATTTATTGCATTTGTAATTCCTACTATCCATCCTATAGTCAGTATATAACTAAATACTTCGTTTAATACAATACTATTTTCTTTAAAAGGTATAGTAAAATTATCTATAAGAACACCACTCTGAACAACAACAATCGCTGCTAAGGTTTGTCCTGCTAATTTAGTTAATGGCTTTATTCCTTTTACATCATCTATATAGCATGTAATTCCAAGAATAATCATTCCTAGTAATACACCTGCAAGTTTTATATATAAATTATCTTCTAAAAAATTGATTTTCCCCTCTATTGCCATAGATATAATTAAATATATCATAGATACTAAAAAACCAGATATAACTGCTAATCCTCCAAGTCTTGGCATTGGCTTTTTATTTACTCTTCTGTCGCTAGGTACGTCTACAGCGCCTACTTTTATAGCTAATCTTATTGTATACGGTGTTATTACAAATGCTGTTATAAATGCTAATAAGAATGCAATAGCGATATCTCCCCACATACATTATTCCTCACTTTAAATTTTAATGTTTTCTCTTCTTACTTTTCTTTGTAAATAGTAATATAACCATTATCAAAAGTACTATAGCTATAATTCCAATTACTATGTTCTTGCTGCCTGTTTCATTATCAATTGCTCCATTAGCCATTAAGCTGTATTGTTTATTTACTTGTACTTTATAAATAGTTTCATTTTCATTATCATCTGTTAGTTTTATTTTTATTGTATTTTGGCCTTCCTTTAATTCTTCAGGATTATCTTCAATTGTTATTTTAGAATTTGTTTTATTTGCTACTGCTTCCACTTCTATTTTTGTAATAGTGTAAGAAACTTCACAACTATACGCAAAAACATCTGAAGAAAAATCTATATTTAAATCTACATCTTGCTTTTCTCCATTTTTATCAACAGCCTTAATTTTTAAAGATGAAAGTTTTAATTCTTCATCATCTATTTTCTTTATAATTTTAATAAAATATGCCCTTTCAGTTCCATTTTCTGATTTTACACTTATCCTAAAATTATTTTCACCTGTTTGTAATTCTACTTCGCCTATTCCAGTAACTGTTGCTCTGTCATCATCTGTTTTGGCTTGTATATTAACTTTCTTTGCTGTTATTTCTCCATCTATACTATAATTTATTGTTTGCTTATCAAAAGCAGGGCTTATTTTATATCCTTCTACAGATAATTCTGATAAAAAGTTATTACTAGATTTTCCAGCATTTTCTTGGTCTTCTTGTTCTTGTTTCCTTAATTCTTCGTTAGCTTGTTCATCTGCCATTTCATCATCAAATTCTACCATGCTTGTTGCAATGGTATTACTTGAAAATACAAGTAATATCATTGCACATATTATTGATATTATAAACATTTTATTTATATTTATCTTTTTCATTTTTACCTCTCTTAAAATATGATTAGTTTATTTTTGCTAAGTATCTACTTGGTATAAATACCTGTGTTCCACTAGAAAGTACTACTCTGCTCCAATCATATCCATCTATATTTTTATAAGTAGAGTTATCTATAACCGTTACTTCAACGCCATCTGAAAGTGCTGTTACTTTATCTAATCTAGTACTTGGTCCAATTCTTACATTACATCCATTTCCATCGTTGGTTTTTACTTTTGCTTTATAGTTGCATGTTTTTACATCATCAATTTGTTCTAGGTATGTTCCAGATACATATCCAATTAATCCATCTGTTGTAATAACTTGTTGCCAATTAGAATTAATTCCTCTTTTTACTGATAATAGCACTGTTCCAGCATTTGGTATTTCTCTCAATATCTTTGAATCAGTTGAAGCATCTTCTCTTATACGGATTGATGTTCCTGTCGTTTTCACATTTATTGCATAGCTTTCTTGATTATTTTTAGGAATAGGTGAAAGTTCCTTATCCATTCCCTCATACAAAGGTATTTGGAATGTAAAATTAGATTCCAATTTTCCTGTATTAGAATATGAGCTTCTTAATATTCTTGCTTCACTATATGCTCCCATTAGATTTTGCATGTATTGGTGAGTATATAATGAAGTTCCATTTGTTGAATCTATATCAAATCTATTCTGATAAAGTGTATTTTGATAATTGTCTAACCAGTTTTCTTTACATATCTTAATTCCGCCTTCAAGAGCTTTTACCATAGTGTCCCAACCATTTCTCTTAGCTGTAGCTAGTGCATTGTTATACACTTCCGTTAAAGAATCTCCTGTAGCTCCTATATTGAATGGATTATAGTAATACTTACCATTTCCTGCATCCATTTTATGTGTTCCACTCTTAGGGTTTGTTCCATTTTCCTGGAATAATCTAGCTATTATGTAATATGGATTTACATTTTGATTCAAGCAAGCTGTATTAATATCTGTTGCATAATCTGCTAAAAATGAATTAGCAACTTTAGATTTCAATCCATCCAATGTGCATGCTCCTTCTAAGTATTCATTTACATCTTGGAATTGGAATACATCTGTATCACTTAAGAAATTACGCGGATCCATATAATATGCTATAGCCTTTTCAGATGCTCCATACCATCCTGTATCATATAATGTTGTACCAGAAATCCATTCTCCACCATACTCTGTTGGAACAAGATTTCTTTTTCTTACTTGATATTCTCCAGCCACTGCATCGCTGAATTTTATTCCTGTATATAAAAACTCAAAGTTCCAATTTGGATGTGCATTCATAAGTGCAGATATTCTTTCTTTGTATCCTGGATATTTGCTTTCATCTAAACTTTCTAGCATATTTATTGGTTTTACGAATTTAAATTTTTGAGCATTTGAATTATTTCCATAGCAAACTTGAATGTTTGTACCGTTTGCTGCTACTCCATTTGCCGCATCAAGATATAGTCCATTACATTTTGATATTAAATAATAATATCCATTTCCTGCATCTTTTATTATCCATTTTTGCGCATCTGAATTATTTGGTGTACATTGCCATACATTTGTACCTGCTGTTTTCCCTCCATTTGCTACATCTAATACTTTAGAAGAATGAGCAGCTGTTATTGTGTAAAATCCATCTCCTAAATATTTAACTGTAAAACGTTGTCTTGTAACAGATTTTTTTGAATACAATTGAACATTAGCTCCACTTACATTTGAACCACCTACTACATCTAGTACATATCCACTATTAATTCCGGACTCTATCTGATATGTACCATCTTCTATTGTTTTTGTTCCTACAAATTCTGAATATTTTTCAAACTTAAACTTTTGAGCATTTGAATTGTTTCCATAACAAACTTGGATGTTTGTACCATTTGCTGCCACTCCATTTGCAGCATCAAGATATAATCCATTACATTTTGATATTATATAGTAATATCCATTTCCTGCATCCTTGATTACCCATTTCTGCGCATCAGAATTGTTTGGCGTACATTGCCATACATTTGTACCTGCTGTTTTTCCTCCATTTGCTACATCTAGCACCTTGTTTGAATGTTTAGCTGTAATAGTATAATACCCATTATCTAAATATTTTACTACAAAACGTTGTTGATTCACAGATGAATTTTTATATAATTGAACATTAGCTCCACTTATATTAGAACCATTTAACACATCTAATACATATCCATTATTTATTCCTGATTTTATTACATATGTTCCATCTTCTATTGTTTTTGTTCCTGTCGGAGTATTATTTGTAGGATTATTACTGCTTTGTACCTTTTCAAATTTAAATTTCTGTGCATTTGAATTATTTCCATAGCAAACTTGTACGTTTGTGCCATTTGCTGCTACTCCATTTGCTACGTCAAGGTACAATCCATTGCACTTTGATACTAGATAAACATATCCATTTCCTGCATCTTTCAACAACCATTTTTGTGCATCTGAATTATTTGGTGTACATTGCCATACATTTGTACCTGCTGTTTTTCCTCCATTTGCCACGTCTAAAACTTTGCTTGAATGCTTAGCTGTAATAGTATAGTACCCATTATCTAAGTATTTTACTATAAAACGTTGTTGGTCCGCCGAGGCATTTTTATATAGTTGAACATTGCCACCACTTACTTTTGAGGCTCCAACTACATCCAATACATAATCGTTGTTTATTGCAGATTTTATTACATATGTTCCATCTTCTACTATTTTATTTTCTGCCACTACTTTTTCTAAACTTATATTGCTTGTTTTATCATTTGCATTGCTAATAGCCCCTGCCATAGATAGTAATATTAACATTATTGCTACTACTTTTATATATCTTCTCATATGTATCTCTCCTTTTGTCTTATTCTCGCTTTATTGTATCATGAAACTTGTAAAAAAGGAACATATTTTGTCATTTTTTTGTTGCTATTTTTTACTAATTTTGCAAAAAAATATCTACCTAAAAATATTTTCTAGGTAGATATTTTTTCAATTAATTTTGTTCCGCTTTTTTTACTTCATGATATTCTTTATCTGTATTTACATTCCAAATATTTGACTTATCTGCTATTCCATTACGTATATTCTTAGCTGCTTCTATAGCCGTTACCATAGAGTGGTCCATGTTGTTATATCTATGTTGACCGTTTCTTCCTATACAGTATAAATTATCTATGTTATTTACGTAGTCTATTAATTTATCAATATCTTTGTATGTGTCAAAATATGCAGGGTATGCTTTCTTAATTCTTTCACGATGAGAATCTTCAACTTGATCTTTGCTAATTATATTCATTGAGACTAATTCATCTATTGCAAAGTTAATAAATTCTTCATCAGACATATTCCAGTATTCATCGCCTTCACTGCATGTATATTCCAATCCAATCCATACTTTGTTTTCTGCATCTTTTACCAAATATGGTGACCAGTTATTGAATATTTGAATTCTACACATTTTAACTTCTGGTTCTTGAACATAAATCCAGCAATCTGGGACTATATTTCCTAAAGTTTTAATATCAGTTTTGTTTTCTAAGTTTAGCTTGTCTACTAATAATCCAACTGTTATGAAATCTCTGAAAGGTAAGCCTTTAGCTATATCTCTTATTTCTGTTGGTACATCTATTCCTGTAAATCCTGCTACTAAATCATTCATTGGCATAGAAGAAACAAATATATCTCCCTCTATTGTTTTAATTCCTTCAGGTGTTTCGCATTCAGCAGAAACTATTCTTCCATCTTTGAAATTTAATTTTTTAACAGTATATCCTTTTAATATTGAAGCTCCTTCATTTGAAACTTTATTTGCTAGAGTCTCCCATAAATGTCCTGGACCATATTTTGGATACCAAAATTGTTCTATCAAAGAAGTCTCCGTATTCTCGCTATTTTTCTTTCCGAATGCTTTATGGAACATATCTTTTATTACTGCTTTAATAGATATTCCCTTTACACGTTGAGCTCCCCAATCAGCAGATATTTCGCTTGGATGTCTTCCCCAAAGTTTTTCAGTATATTTTTCAAAGAACATGCTATAAAGTACTTTACCAAATCTGTTAATATAAAAATCTTCTAATGATTTTTCTTCTCTTTTAAATATCAATGATTTTAAATAGCTAAAACCAGCTTTCATTGTACGGCCAAATCCCATATTTTTGAAAGTTTGCATCTTCATGCTAATTGGATAATCAAAAAATTTCTTTAAATAATAAATTCTAGAAACCCTTTGTCTTATAAGCATTACATCGTCTTCTTTTTCAGGGTCTGGTCCACCTTCTTCAAGAGGTTTTACTCTTCCTAGTTTTTCATCATCAAATGAGTTTTTTCCTTGTACAGGCATTAAATCATGCCAGAAGTTCATTACTCTTTCATCTTTCGAGAAAAATCTATGTCCTCCTATATCCATACGGTTTCCATTATATTTTACTGTTTTAGAAATTCCTCCAATTTCTTGTGTTTCTTCTAGCACTGTTACATTATATTGCTCATTTCCATTTTCTTTTAGTAACTCATGAGCCATTGTTAATCCCGCAGGACCAGCACCAATAATAACTACGTTTTTCTTTTCCATCTTTTTATCCTTTCTTAATTTATTTTTTTATTGTATATTCCTTTAGCCACAACATATCCAATCAATAGTAAAACTTGTACAATTGACGAAGCAAAAAGCCTTTGAGATTCAAAAGGTGCCCCTACTATTAATGTAAATATATTAGCAGCAATCAATACCGTAAAAAATGCTAAATACCAATTTATATTTTTATTTTTTATTAAATCATATAAAATATAAATTACAGCTATTCCTACCATTATATATACCATCGCAAAGTTAATTGGAAAAATTATATTTCCTATTTCTGTATATATCTGATTAGCATATTTTTCATTTATAAACACATCATTAGGTATATACGATGCTGTGCCTATATTTGATGAGCCTAATTGTATTGTTTTTGATATTATAAAATTCAAATAATTTTTATCATTTTTAAGTGAAGTATTAGCAAAATTCTTTATTTCTTCAACAGAATACTGCTCTTTTAATTTATTCAGTGCAGTCCAGCAGATTTCACTATCGCTTCTATCACCCTTTATTTCATCCACAATCTTAATCATATCTTCATTGCCAGATTGTTTATATGAATTACTGTTTATTGCAGTTATTGTATTATTTATATACGAAACTGCAGTTATTGAAAACTCTCCATGCTGAGCCTTCATTAGTCCACAATACCCTAATAATACAACTGAGCAAATAGTAAGACTTATAAGACCTGAAATTACTTCTTTTTCCTTTTTATTAAATATTAATCTTAATATCCAGAATAAGAAATATATTGGTAATAAATAAATAAATGATGGTCTTGTTAAAATCATACCTAAAACTATAATCCCCAATACTATTGCAGTAGGTTTTTTAGGCTTTTCTAAGTATAATATTGTTACAAAGCTTAGCAATACGCTTTCAAATATTGAAATTGATTCTGTTAAAATCATTATATTCCACAATACTATAAATGGACAAATTCCAAATATTATTGTTAAAACCAATGTGATTATATTACTTTTCGTTATTTTTTTCAAGCAAAAATAAAATAATATTAAAGTAATTATAAATAGTATTTTTTGTACCATTGCAACATTATTGTATAAATTTTCTTGTCCTCCGATTTTTTCAATCACTTTAATAAAGTATGGATATACCGGAGTTCTTAATTCATTAACCTGTCCTCTTAAAATACTACTTTTATACTCTTCTGCATATGTGTAACTATCAGAAGTCATAACATAATTAGGAACTGTATTATAAATTTTTACTTGAACAAATATGCAAAGCAATAAAACATATATTAATGGTTGCTTAAAAATATTAATAATTTTCTCTTTTACACTTTTTTCCATTGTTTTTCCCCTTTCCCTGCTTTTATTTAAAAATATTTTGTACTCCATGCTTTATTTTCTTTAATCCTCTATAAACTTTTCTTGCTGCTCTACCTGGCAAAGAATTAAGCATTCTCTCTATTTTTAAAATTCTTTCATCTGGCTGTTGAACTTGTCCAGTTGTAGGAATGTATACCGGTGTAGTAGGATTATTCCAATAATAAGGCTGTCCATTTGTAAGTAATAGCATATATATGTCTTTTGAATATTTTGCAAATAATTTTTCATGTCCCTCTTTAGATATCTGGTATAAGTACACTCTCATTTTTTTATTAAATTGCCTTGACATTGAATCTTTTCTTATTCTATATAAATTAAGTTTTTCTGGAATAGATACTCCCAAATATCCGTGTTCTGCTAAGCTTACCCAGCCATCATAATCTTCCATTCCATATTCCATTTTTATTCTATTTTGTCCAAAATTTAGAAAATCATTCTTTCTTATTACTACAAAAGCTGCGAGCATATTCGCACATAATAAATATGGTATATGAACATTGAAAGTTGGCCATACCGCCGTGCTTCCTTCAAAATATTGAACCCAGCTATAAACATATGAAACATTACTATATTGGTGTAATATCCTTATTGCTTTCTCATAAAATGTTGGATCAATTTTATCATCCGCATCTAGAAATGCTACAAACTCTCCCTTTGCCTCTTTTGCACCTACATTTCTTGCATTAGCTAATCCTTTATTCTCTATATTTACTACTCTTACCTTTTCATCATCTTTATATTGTTCTAATACTTTTACACTTTCCTCATCAGTGCTTCCATCATTTACTATTATTATTTCATAATTCTTATAAGTAGTAGCTTTAATACTTTCTATTGTTTCTGGTAATGTTTTTCCTAAATTATAATATGGAATTACCACTGATAATAAATCTTTCTCACCATCATATTGCTTTATATATTCATCTTTAGGCATTTCTTCAACAAACGGAAACTTCTCTTTAGGTTTATTTTTATTTTTTATTACATCTTCAAAGAATTCTCTTCTAATCTTCAAGTTGTCTTCCATGTTGCATAATTCATGAATTCTTGATTTTGCATTGTCTCCCATTTGCTTTAAATCTTCATCAGACATATTTAATAATTGTTCTAGTTTTTCTTCAAAATCTCCATCTTTATCCCAGTCAAAAATCAATCCATTCTTTCCGGAATCTTTTACCATTTCTGCCTGTCCACCGCTTTTTGAAACTAATACAGGCTTTCCTAGCCACATTGAGTATATACATGTATTAGGAAAATTCTCGTATAGTGATGGAATTGTTACCGCTGTAGCTGATAAAATATGAGGAATCAAATCTAAATGTGGTATCGAATTCATCATTTCTAGGTTGCCACTTTCTATATATTTAGCATATTTCTTCTTTAAATCCTCTCCAACATATGTACCTTTTGATTCTAATATTGTATCTCCACCAATAATTTTAACCTTAAAATCTAATCCTTTTTTCCATAATTTTTCAGCACCTTTTAGCATTTGCACAACGCCTTTTCTGTACTCTGTTCTTCCAAAATATAATATAGTTTTCTTATCAGGTTTTTGAATTCCCTCTTTTTCATATTTTTCTAATTCTTCTTTGTCTATGTCAAAAGGTAAATTTATCACTTTTATTTTTTCATCTACTAGATATTGTAATTTATCTGCTAAGAATTGACTTGGGCATACTAACGCATCTGCACCTTTAATGCAAAATTTTTCCATCTCGCCAATCCAATAAAATGGTAATTCGTACGTATTAAATTGATTAATTTTTAAAGTTTCAAAGCTTGGAGTATGAAGATGTACAACTAATGGTATGTCTTTTAGCTTTTCATTCAACATTAATTTACTTTGTATAATATATTGTCCATACGCATTATATTCCTGCATTTCTATAATATCAGGTTTTCCGTATTTATCTATCATTCTCATTATTACTTCGTAGTATTGATAAGCCAATGCATTATCGTATCCTAGATATTGATAGTTTTCTCCTTCCCCTTGCTGAAATCTTTCAATTCTGTAACCTTCTTTTGCCTTCTCTGTTTTATTTCCATTAATACTTCTTACTATTACCGTTACATCGTCGCCAGCCTTAGCAAACATCTTCGCGCAATTTTCTACATATGTTCCAATTCCTCCCCCAAAATCTGGTGCAAATTCACCTGTTAAAAACCAAATTTTCATCTATACAATCGTTCCTTTCATTTTAGCTTTTTAATAGCCTTATTGCCTTCCTAATAGCCCTTGCTATAATAGTATGACTTAATTTATATTCGAATATTTTAAGCATGTACACAAATTTGCTATTCCTATATGTAATATTATCCATTATTTTAAATTTTCCTTGTATTATTTGACTATATTTGTTTTTTGCCATATAAATTTCATTTATATTTCTTGTTTTTATTATGTATTCTATAAAGCCTAAATAATATTTAGATGTTAAGAAAGTTGTTAAATTGAATACTGTTGCAAATTTTTCATACTTCTGTCTATACACATATTCCGAATATTTTGTTTGTTCCAATGTTATTACTATTATATTAAATTCATCACTTTTTCCTTTTATTTGTCTATATAATATAGTATCACAACCAATTTGTGGCAATATATACAATATTGTTTCTTTATTCCCTTTGGGAAAAGTTTTTTCAAATTTCAATTCATTGTATTGCAGCAAATCTACTGTTTTTTCTTCAGGATATATTATAGGTTCTACCTTTTTAGTTATTTTATCTGCTTCAACCTTAAGGTCTCTCAATCTCAATTCATTTTCTTTTTTCTTGGTATCATTTACTTCTGTAAGTAAACTTTGCATTCTTCTTCTATACCAGAATCCATAATAAGTAACCTGAGTAGGATAATCCCCTTCTGCAAGCATTCTAAGCCATAAGTGCCAATCTTCATTTACATACCTTTTTGCCACTCCATAACCGCCTAAATTCAGTATCTTATCTTTTCTTATTAGGGCTGTAGCAGTTATTTGATTCTCTGCCTTCATTTTTTCACTGTTAAATTTATGATCAACCAAATAAATATATTTTCCAAATCCTACAGAGTTAGTAAACGCCCATGATGCTTCTTTATTAGTTTCCATTGTCCAATATAAAGTTTCTATATAAGTTGGTTCAATCAAATCATCTGCATCTAGAGGTAGGATATACTTTGTATTTGAATATTTTATAGCATAGTCTCTTCCCTTAGCCAATCCTTCATTTTCTTTATGATAAACTTTGATTCTATTATCCATTTTTTCAACTTGCTTTAGGTAATCTAGTGCTTCTTCTTGTGTACTTCCATCATCTACGATTATCCATTCCCAATATGGAAAAGTTTGGTTAAATACACAATTTATTGTTTGCCACATGAATTCTTGAGCATTATAAAATGAAGTTATAATTGTTACTAATGGTTCAACATCTAGATTTTTATAGTAATTATTATTTAATTTCATTCCTGGTTGCAACTGGTAATCCCAAAAATATTTATCGTCTTTCATTTTTCTCCTCTTACATTTTTAGTATGTTATCAAATAATTCTTTGTACTGCTCTGAAATTATTTTCCAATCCCATTTTTTTATGCCTTCTAAATTTTCTTGTGATAATTCTTTAAATTCTGAATTATTTGAAATCAAATATTTTATTTTTTCTTTTAAACACTCTTTACTTCTTTCTTGCAAAATATATTTCTTTTGGCAATTTCCAAATGCTTCTTCTACAATTCCTACATTAGTTGATATTACTGGTATTCCCATCGCCATCGCTTCTAACACTGTAAGTGGTGTACCTTCTGCCTTTGATGCGCAAATGTATAGTTCTAAAGAGTTATAAAAATCAGGCATATCCTTTTGTTCTATCATTTTAATATTTCTATCTGCTAATTTTAGCTCTATTTTGTATCCTTCATCCTGCAATTCTTTTATAGCCGGTTTTATTACTCCTTCTACACCTTTCATGTCACAATCATTGTCAGATCCTTTAAACTTGCTATTTCCAACCCATCCCACATTGATATTAGTTACATTATCAAATCTTTCTAAATTTTGTGGCTTATAGTTATCTAAATCAACCCCGTCATGTATTATCATCATTGGTTTTTTATCTAGTTTGCTGTAGATATCATATAATCTTTTAGAAGTTACGAAATATTTATCGGTATATTCTAAAATTTTATCTGTTCTCCATTTTTCTTCGCCCTCTAAATATAACTCATCACAAACAGAAAAACTTATTTTTTTATTATATATAAATTTCTCTTTAAATTCTTCTGTCGTCATTCCAAGCGACTCTATATATGAATACATCTCTTCTCTATCAATCAAAGATATGTATCCTCTCCATATAAAATGAATCAAATCGTAATTCTGGCAAAATATAAACAGTTTTACCATATTGCCTTCAAAAATTCTCCCTGGAATTATATCTATATCATAGCAATCCAAATTTTTCTTTACTTGATGAGCAATATTATCAAAAGCCCAATTTTCTGTGTCTATTATAAGAGCTATCTTCTTTTTTTGCATAATCTCTCCTTATTTTTTTATTATTTTTCTTAGCTTTTCTGCAAATTTATAAGTTCTTGAATACAAAATAGAATCCAATTGTTCTCTTATTGCCTTGTTTTCTTCAGTAAGTCTGGCACTCTTCTCTATTTCCTCTTTATTTTTTTCTTGAATTTTTTTAATATTCTCTTTTAAAAGTAGATTCTCTTTTTCCAGAGTTTCTATCATAATTTGATTATTATCCATCTTTTTTCCTCTTTTATTTTCTTTTACTTTATTACAATTCCTCAGCAAATCTTCTTTCTAATTTTTTGAATATAAAATATCCCGCTATGCATAACACAATTCCCATTCCTAAGGCAATTGCTAAGCCTTTAAAATCAGGCATTGTTTTATTATAGAATATATTTCTATAAGCTTCTATTAAGTAAGACATAGGGTTAATCTTTACTATCCATTGTAAATTAGCTGGTACTGATGCAATTGAATATACAATTGGTGTAGCATAGAATAATAGTTGAATCATTATTCCTAATAAATGCAACAAATCTCTAAAATAAACTGTTAAACTTGATACTATAAATGCTACTCCTATAGAGATAACGTATTGTATAGCCAAAATAATAAAATACCAAAATATATTAAATGATAATCCTATTCCTCCAAATATTACAAATCCTAGTATGATTATTGTAGATATTAGAAAATTAACACCCTCACTTGTAACAACTGATATAGGTAATATTTCTCGCGGAAAGTATACTTTTTTAATAATATTTCCATTATCTATTATTGTAGCCGCTCCCCTTAGTACTACAGCCGAAAAGTATTGCCATGGAATTAATCCACAACATAGGTATACCGTATAATTTGGTATATCACTCTTTAATATAACCTGAAAAACCAAAGCATATACAGCTATTTGTAGAAGTGGATTTATAAAAGACCATAAAACTCCTAAAACTGAATTTTTATACTTTCCTCCAACATCTTTTTTTATGTTTGTTTTTAGTAACTCTCTATAATTGTATAAATCTTTTACTAATTTCATTTATATTTTCCTTCCATTTCTATATATTTTATCTTGTTTCTTTTAAATATTCTTCTATTACCGAATCTGGATCTCCATCCATTTTTACTACACCTTGGTTTAGCCATATAGCTCTATTGCAAAAATCCTTTACAGTTCCTAAACTATGTGTAACAAATACCATTGTTTTTCCTTGTTCTTTCAATTCTTTCATTTTAGCAATACACTTTTCTTGGAAATGTTGGTCTCCAACAGCTAAAACTTCATCTACTAATAAAATATCTGCATCCACATTAATTGCAACAGCAAATGCTAATCTCATGTACATTCCTGATGAATAAGTTCTTACTGGGTTGTCGATATATGCTCCTAATTCAGAAAATTCTATTATATCATTTAGTCTCTCGTCTATTTGTTTTCTAGTAAGCCCAAAAATAGAAGCATTAAAATATATATTCTCTCTACCAGAAAAATCAGGATGAAATCCAGCTCCCAATTCAAGAAGTGAAGTTAATTTTCCATATGTTTCTATCTTTCCTTGATTTGGATATATTATCTTAGTCATTAATTTTAATAATGTAGATTTTCCGCTTCCATTTACTCCAATTAATCCTACCGCTTCTCCATTTTTTATAGTTATATTAATATCTTTTAATACTTCCCTTTTTTCTTTTCTATTTCTTTTCCAAAACAACATTTTTTCTTTTAAACTGTTTGCCTTGTCCATATATATATTAAATGTTTTATACACATGTTCTACTACGATTCTATCTTCACTGCTCTTTTGCATCATTATAATCCTTTCTTTTTTTCACAATTATATTATATAATACTATAAATATCAATTCATTTTTTCAACTTTATATTTGTCATTATCTTTCCTGGAATATATAACACAGCTACCATTATTTTGTTTAAAATACCATTTACATTTTTTATTGGATACTTTTGTCCGGTTAATACTGAAAAAAGAATATAATGTTTATATACATACAATCTTTTTTTAGATGTAACATTTTTCATATCTTGATTAAATATTTCTTTAAAATATTGATAATAGCCATATGGATTGCTCAAAAAAAGCTTATTTACATTCTTTGAATATCCATCTTCTTTATATTCACAAATCATTATTGGTTCATTAAAGCATTTAATATTATACTCTAAATCCATCTCGTGGTGCAACCTTGCTTCTGTTACAAATTTTTCACCATTCTCCAATTTATAACTATATTTTCTTCTTATTACACCATTAAAAACTAGTGCTTTTTCTCCTGTAATTCCTTCTTTAAAGTATAAATTAAACATTGTACTTTCGTAATTATCCTCTGGAAAATTATTACCCATATTCTTACCATTTTGATCATATTTTAAGAACACCATGGCATATGTATTTCCCATATCTTTACATTTTTCTAAAGATTCTTCTATTATTTTAAAAGCACTTGTAGTAAAGAAATCATCTGAATCACATTCTAAAATTAAATCCCCTGTAGACTTTTTTACCAATTCATTTATTGCAGCCATTTTGCCTTTGTTTTCCTGATAAAAATACTTAATATCAATTATTCTTTCTTTTATATAATTCTCAACTATCATCTTAGTATTATCACTAGAGCCATCATCCATAATTAGCCATTCTATATCGCAATTTGCCTCATTTTTATTTATTAAAATGCTAGTATATAGCTTATCCAAAAGTTTGGCTCTATTATAAGTTGACGTTAATATTGATATTTTCATTTTTTAACATTCTCCTCTTCAATCACTTTCACTATTTTATCAATAATTTTGTTGTTTTCATAGACAAAATCATTATTTTTTTCCAATATTTTTTTCTTGTTCTCAATTATATATTTTATTCCTTGTTCAATTCCTTTTTCATCATTATTTACAATTAAGCTATTTTTTGCATAGTCAAATAATACTTCTCTAGCAGATGTATTTGTTACTACCACAAACTTTTTTAATATTTTAGCTTCTTCAACCACCATTGGGTAGCCCTCAAAAAATGAAAATAGGCCAAAAGCATCAGCATCTTTTATATACGGATATGGATTTTCTTTTGCTCCCAATAATGTGAATGTATTACCCACATTGTCTACTTTTATTTTCTCTTCTAATTTTGTTTTTAGAGGTCCATTGCCGATAATATATATATGATGATTATAACCTGCCTTTATTAATTTTGTATGCACATCTATAAGTCTTTCTATTCCCTTTTGCTCAACCAATCTTGATACTTGAACTATATTAACCTCATCACTGTTAAATATTTTCTCATTTTCTTTTTTAGATAATTCTATTATTCTTTCTGAATTAATATAATTCTTAATCACCTTTTCGTGTGGCAAAAGCATATCATCATAAACTTTATTAAACTTATCCAAATTATCTACACTAACAAAGGCTAATACATCATATTTTTCATAAGCATTTCTATCTACAATTCTTTTTATTTTTGCTTTTATACTTTTTCCAAATACTTTCGATATATCATTATGTATCCACGCAATTTTCTTTGTATTGTGTTTTGATTTTACACTAAATATTCTTGTTATTGCTCCCTCTAAAAAGGCAATCTGTGCAATATAATCATTATCATCCACATAGTTTTTATATATTTTTCTTTTGTTGAATAAAACTGATACTGGAATTAAGACTCTCTCTTTTTTATTTAAATCTTTATATCTCTTGTTATATAAAGATTTTAGATGAATTCTTTCATCCAGCTCTTTTTCTAACTCACCATTAGCATATAAAGTAAATATTGTAATATCAAATTTTTCTACTAGCTTGTTTGCTAAATCTATTAAAACTCTCTCCGCTCCACCTAATGTTAAACTAGTTATTCCAAATATTATCTTTTTCATTAATTTTCACCTTTCACTTTTAGGCTCTCTAATATCACTATTGTTGCTATTATGGTTATTGTTGTTGCAGCTGACGAGTTAAAGAATGTATAACCTGATAAAAATGATACTGCTATTGCAAAGCATAGTGATAATATGCTCATTGTAAATTTTATATTTATCCTTTTTATATATTTTATTCCTATATAAACTCCATAAACAGTAATTATAAAAAATGGAACAAAATACAATATAAAGCCATAAATACCAAAATTATATAAAAACGCTGGCACTTCCATTTCAAAAATTAATTCATAAAAATGCGACATATATCCATTTCCAAACAATACTAATCCGATATCTTTTTGCTCCTTTACTAGTTCTGTATGGTAAACAAATTGTAAAGTTCTCATATTAGTATATGAGATTTTGTGTTCATTATTGTAATTATATAAGTCTATTAATGCTCTTTGAGTTTCCTTAGACATGTAATCTTCATCTATTTCATTGTTGTTTATCTCTTTTACTATATTTAATATATCACCTGTAACATGTGCACTTTCACCTATTTGATCATCATATATCAAATCTTCTCTTTCATTTAAAAGTTTCCTTCTTGTAAGAGTTACACTTCCAAATAATGCAACTACAATAGACATAATCAAAAATATTCCAGCTGCAATTGTAACAATTTTCTTGCTAATTTTCTTATTGTGGTATGCATTTATCAAAATAGAAACAACAACATATATAAATATTACAATCAAGAACCCAAACAATCCAACTCTAGTCCCTAATAATGTTGTTAAATATATGCCTGATAATATAATATCTATCAAGACCCATATTCTTATTTTTTTATTATTTTCTTTTCCAATTAGTGGCAATGTATTAAACAACATTAATAACATTATGGCACCTACACTGTTGCCTGATTCAAACCATCCTTTATAGCCCATCTGATCTTCTAGATATGTATGTGATGAAGTTCCACTCAAAATAGCAATAAACACTAATGCTATGTATATTGTAAAGGAAATTAACATTGCCACTCTTAATCTCGCTATGTTGTTTTTTCTGCTTGTTTCATCCCTTTTTCTGAATACAAACACATATAAATAATTAAACAGATTCATTATCATAAATGTATAATTTACTAAATATTGTAATTCTCTAGTAATTCCGCCATATGAGGATTTTGTGATAAGCCCTTTAAATATGTACAAGTGTATAACTGCATATATTCCATATAGCATACCTGAAATTATTAATGGTATTTTTATTTTATCTTTAAAAAACAAATATATTATAACTATAATTGGTATGATTGGTCTTAAAATTGTTGCAATTGATAAACTTGTATTAAAATAATTTCTAAATATAAAACTTGCTGCATCTAATATCGGACAAATTATAATAAATAGACATAATAAATTTTCTACAGTAATTACTTTTTTTAGCCTATTATTCGATTCCATATTTTCTCCATTTCTTTACAAAAGTTGAAACATTTTTGTATATATTGGGTAAGTAAACTTATTAATAGATTTCATATACATATTTTTTATGCTTCTATTATTAAGTATTTTATTTTCCTTCCAAAGTGGAAATTGTTGATATAGTTTTTCAAAAGTCTCTTCTATTAATTTCTTTCTAGTTTTGCTATCTTTTATTTTGCATATTCTTTTTAATGAACTGCATAATAAAATTCTAGAATAGCTATATTCTAATTCTTCCTTATATTCTTCATAAAAGTTTTTTTCCTGATAGTATTTTATAATATTATCAAAAATTGTAAATACTTCAGCTGTTCTTTCATTTTGAACATTTGCTATAGAATTATTTCTTTGAACATAATGCACGAATTCTTTGTCCACATACGATACTTTATTTAAATATGGGATAAGTTTGTAAGTAAACTCGATATCTTCATATCTTAATCCTTTTGGAAAAGAGATATTATTTTTTTCTAATATTTCTCTTTTTATTAATTTATTCCATGCTACAACCCTAACATTTGTAAGCATTTCTTTTTTATTATTATATGAATTTCTTTTATCTTTTTTTGTTTTGTCAGGATACTCCCACAAAAAATCACATTCCACATAATCGCTATTCTCTTGTAGTGCTTTATTATACATTTCTTCATACATAGTATTTTCAACATAATCATCAGAATCTAAAAAAGCAATATATTCTCCCTCTGCATATCTCATTCCAAAATTTCTAGCATCGGATAATCCACCATTTTCTTTTTCTAAATAAATTATTTTATTAGGGTACTTGCTTGCATATTCTTTTGCAATATTACCAGATTCATCTGTAGATCCATCATTTACAAATATTATTTGTATTTCTTGCAGCGTTTGATTCACAAGTGAATCCATGCATTTTTTTATATATTTTTCCACATTGTATATTGGAACCACAACACTTACCTTGGGCATAAGTTTCTCCTTTTTCTATCTTAATTTTAAATATAATCTTATATTACACATTAAAATTAATTTCTTTATAAACTGCTTTAAATTTCTAGCTTTTATGTTATTAACCATTTTTCTTTTTCTTATTTGCTTTATGTATTTTTTCTGTTCTTCGTTATCTAAATTATTTAATTCAAGTATTATACAATTCGTATAATAAATTTTCATGTTCTGTTTTGTTATTTTTGAAATATTATATTCTTCTATTTTTTCTAGCATGTAATCATAATGTTTTAATAAATCTTCTGCTCTTCTGTATTTTAATTGTTCATTTCCTCTAGTTATACTGGTTTTAGTTTGAACATAATTGTATCCATACACGTCTGCTGAGGCTACTTTACCAGCTCTTATCAATACTAGTGGTATTAATCCAAAATCCTCATGATAAAGTCCTTTTGCAAATTCAAAGTTATTATTCACAAAAAATTCTCGTTTATATATGTACCCCCATGCAACTTCAGTCATCACATCTGTTTTATAAAGAATATCAAAAGCCTCTTCTCCTGATTTCTTCTCAAAAATTGGACTATAATTCTTATTTACAACACTTCCATCTTCATTTACAACAGAAATTTTGAATTTTACCATATCATAATTTTCTTCCATATATGGTGTTAAATCTTTAAATAAATTTTCTGTTATATAATCATCCGAATCAACAAATGCTAGATATTTTCCTGTTGCCTGCTTAATGCCAAAATTTCTAGCATCTGATAGCCCTCCATTTTCCTTCTCAAAATATAGTACTTTATCAGGATATCTGCTTGCATATTCTTTTGCAATCTCACCCGAGTTATCTGGGCTTCCATCATTAACTAAAATAATTTCTAGATTGCTTTCTTCTTGTTTTAATATAGATTCCAAGCAGCGTTGCAATTGCTTCTCCACATTATATATTGGAACTATAACACTAATTTTCATCATAATTTAGCCTTTCAAATTTATTAAATCTTCTATCTTTTTAAATGCTTCGTTATTATACTCTTCTGCATCAAACTTATTTTCAATTTTGAATTTCTTTTCCATAAATAATTGCATTGCTTTTGCAATTGCATCTACATTTTTTTCTACAACATAGCCGAACTTGCCTTCTATTTGTTCACTGCCAGCCACATCTGTTGTAATTATAGGTTTATTTAATATCATAGTTTCTGTAAATACTACTGGTGAGCCCTCATATTCAGATGTTAATAACACACAATCAGATTTTTTAACATATGGAAATGGATTCTTTTTTCTTCCCAAAAATATTATTTCCTTTTCCAAATTTAATTCTTGGACTCTTTTTTTGTAATCATTGCTGTTTTTACCATTGCCTACAAATATTACTTTAAATTTTGCTTCTAATTCTTTTAGCTTTTTGGCAGCTTCTATTATTCTGTATAATCTTTTTTGTGATTCTTCCTGCCTTCCATAATTTAAAAAGATTGTTTCATCATTTTTTTTCTCAAACAAATTCTCTTCTGGTATGCTCTCTTCTGCCTTTTGTTCTATCTCTTTATAGTCTATTAAATTATTTATAAATATTACTTTGTTTGCCATCTCTGGAAAGACTTCCAAAAATGTTTGTTTACTCTTTTCAGACACAAACACTAACTTTGAAAATTCCTTATAGTGTTTTTCCTCAAAAAATTGTTTAACTTTTTCCTTATCTCCACCATATTGTGATAAATAATCCATATGGCACCATAACACACTATTTTTCGAAGCAACTCTTGCAACAAATGATGCTGGATTTGAATATGTTGCATAGCTACAAGCAAAATCAAATTTATTATTATATTTATTTTTAAATCTCAATTGTTTTAGTAAATTAATGAACTTCCTAATAAAAACAAATTTATTATTGCTTGGTGAATATTCCATTACTGTAATTCTTGAATCTAATTCATCAAGAAAAATCCCTTGCCTTTTCTCTAATACAAGAGTAATTTCATATTTATTAACTAAATAATTTAATAAAGTTACTAATGCTGTTTCAATTCCACCAACATCAAGTGTTACTGCTGAAAAAAGTATTTTTTTCATATTTTATTCCTCTATTTTACAATTTGAATATTATACCCTATAAATAATCCTGATTCAATTACACCTGTAATATTCTTTATGTTTCTTTCCGAATCTTCTTTTATTTCATTAAATCTTACATCTAATATTAAATTTCCATTTTCTGTAATAACTGGTCCATCTTTCTTTACTGCTTTTCTAAGCTCTATCTCATTTGCTCCTAATTTAAATAATTCTTCTTTTACTAAATTAATCGCTTTTGGATTGCACTCAACCGGTATAGGAAATTTTTCTCCTAATCTACCAACAATCTTGCTATCGTCAACTAATATATACGTTCTTGCAGATGCTGCTATATTTAACTTTTCATTAAACATGGCAGCTCCTCTTCCTTTTATAAGCCAATTATTGCTGTCAACTTCATCAGCTCCATCAAAGCACCAATCTGGTCTTTTTTCTTCTAGAGTTGCAGTTGGTATATTTAAATATGTGCATAGCATTTTTATTTCATATGATGTAGGAATCGCAGTTATTTTTATTCCTTCATTTTGAATTCTATTTTCTATTTCTATAGCTGCCAAATAAGATGTAGAACCAGATCCAAATCCAATCACATCACCATCATTGGCTATTTTAGCTATCTCTTTTGCAATCTTTTCCTTTTGCTCTCTATTATATATCTCATTGTTCCACATTGGCTTTTGTAAAAATTCTTTATTCCATTCCATCTTATATCTCCTTTTCTAACTCTTTTATCTTATCTCTTAATCTTGCTGCTTCCTCAAATTCCATCTTCTGAGCATGTTCAACCATTTCATCTGTTAATTTTGCAATTATATCTTCAATGCTTGAATCTTTATTCAACTCATATTTTTCAGAAGCTTCTGCAACTATGCTGGCTTTTATTGTGTCTCTTACAGATTTCTGTATTGTTTTTGGTGTTATGCCATGCTGCTTATTATATTGCATTTGGATTTCGCGTCTTCTATTTGTTTCTGATATTGCTTTTTCCATACTCTCTGTTAACTCATCAGCATACATAATTACTTTTCCATCTGTGTTTCTAGCTGCACGACCTATAGTTTGAATTAACGAACGTTCTGAACGTAAAAATCCTTCTTTATCTGCATCTAAGATTGCTACTAATGAAACCTCTGGTATATCCAAACCTTCTCTTAAAAGGTTAATTCCTACTAAAACATCAAACTCTCCTAAACGCAAATCTCTTATTATTTCCATTCTTTCTAATGCTTTAATGTCTGAATGCATATATCTTACCTTTATATCTATTCCAGATAAATACGCTGTCAAATCCTCTGCCATTTTTTTAGTTAATGTTGTTACAAGAACTCTTTCTTTTTTCTCCACTCTTTTCCTAATTTGTTCTATTAAATCATCAATTTGGTTTTCAACAGGTTTAACCTCAATCTTCGGATCCAATAATCCTGTGGGACGTATAATTTGCTCAACCACATTTCCTTTACTATGTTTTTTTTCATAATCAGCTGGAGTCGCACTTACAAATACAACCTGATTTATTCTTTCCTCAAATTCCTCAAATTTCAATGGTCTATTATCAAATGCTGATGGTAATCTAAATCCGTATTTCACTAAAGATTCTTTACGTGCTCTATCCCCATTGTACATAGCTCGCACTTGTGGAATTGTAGCATGTGACTCGTCTATTAATAACAAGAAATCTTTTGGAAAATAATCAAATAATGTATATGGCGGAGACCCTGCTGGTCTGCCGCTTATGTGCCTAGAATAGTTTTCTATTCCTTGACAGAAGCCTGTCTCCCTTAACATTTCCATATCAAAATTTGTTCTTTCTTCTATTCTTTGTGCCTCAATAAGTTTTCCTTGTGATTTAAAGTATTCTACTTGTTGCTTCATTTCTTCTTCTATTGTTGTAATCGCTTTAGCTATTTTCTCTTTGCTAGTTACATATTGTGAAGCTGGTGGAATTAATATATGTTTTCTTAATCCTATTATCTTTCCTGTTAAAGGATTTATTTCATTTATCTTTTCTACTTCATCGCCCCAAAATTCTATTCTTACTGCAGATTCACTTTCTGAAGATGGATATATCTCAAGCACATCACCTTTTGCTCTAAAAGTTCCTCTTTTAAAGTCTATCTCATTCCTTGTATATTGCATGCTTATTAGTTTCTTCATTATATCTTCTCTTGATTTCTGCATTCTTGGTCGCAATGATAGCATCATTTCTTGGTAGTCTACTGGATCTCCCAAACCATATATGCATGAAACTGACGCCACAATTATAACATCTCTTGTTTCAAATAAAGATAATGTTGCAGAGTGACGAAGCTTGTCTATCTCATCATTTATAGAAGCATCCTTCTCTATATACGTATCTGATGATGGTATATATGCTTCTGGCTGATAATAATCATAATATGAAACAAAGTACTCCACATTATTTTCTGGAAAAAATTCTTTAAATTCTGAATACAATTGCCCCGCTAATGTTTTATTATGCGCCAATACTAGAGTTGGACGTTGCACCTTTTGTATTATATTTGCCATTGTAAAAGTTTTTCCAGAACCTGTTACCCCTAAAAGCGTTTGGAATTTTTTACCTTCTTCTATTCCTTTTGATAAATATTCAATTGCCTGTGGCTGGTCACCAGTAGGCTTATAATCTGATACTAATTTGAACATTATAATTCACCTTTTATAAATTAATCAATCATTACAATTTTTTCAATTACTGGTTGATTTTCTTTTAATACAGTTCCATTTGAATCTTCTACTTTTGTATCTTCACATATTTTATCCACTATTTCAATTCCTTCTGTTACATGCCCAAATGCAGCATAAGAGCCATCTAGATATGGTGCATCTTTATGCATTATAAAGAATTGTGAACTAGCACTATTATAGCTTTGAGCTCTTGCCATAGAAATTACTCCTCTAGTATGAGAAATTGTGTTTTTTACTCCATTTGCAGAAAATTCTCCTTTAATTTCTTTATCACTTCCTCCTAAGCCATTTCCTTCAGGATCACCACCTTGAATCATAAATCCAGATATTATTCTATGAAAGGTTAATCCATCATAAAATCCTTCATTTACTAAATTTGCAAAATTTTCCACTGTAATTGGTGCCATATCTGCATCCAATTCTAATGAAATAGTTCCATAATTTTTTATTACTATTTGAGCATGATGCTTTCCACTTGAATACATACTTTTTTCCTCCTTATTTTCTTCTTTTTGCTCCGCTTGAGCATTTTCTTGAACATTTTGTTTCTCATTTGAATTTGTACCCTTTTTTGTAATAAAATATACTGAAATTGCTAAAATAATTAATATTACTACTAAAACTGATATTATAATCTTTTTGTTCATAATTTTTCCTCCATCTATAATATTTTTTAAAAAAGCACTAGACTTTTTATGTTATTTTGTGTATTATTATATCGTAATGTTTTTAATAAAGCAATTAATTTTATATATTTTTTTAACAAGAGAGGATTGATTTTAATGAATCATAATTTAAAAAATTTACTAAATACTATTATAATTACTTTTTTAATTTTTATAGGAGTATATAATGCTGCTTTTGCTGTTTCTTCAGTTGATATGAATTTAGAAACTAACTCTCAAAATACTAGCGCAGAAAATGCAGTTGCAGAAAATACTACAAATTCAACTTTATCAAACACTGCAGTTGGAACTGTTAGTAACTTATCTCCACTTCCTGAATCAGATTTAGGTTTTGCTAATGTTTTAAATATCATACTAATAGCAGTTGGAGTTGTTTTAATATTATTAGGAATTGCCATATTAATAAAATTAAAAAAATAAAATTTATATATTTACAAAATAAACCTTATTAATTTAAGGTTTATTTTTTTCTTCCATTTTTTTATTGTATATTTTATATTTTTATGTCTAATAATAATAATGATATTTTTTTAGGAGGTTCACATGAAAAAAGTATTTTTAACTTTTAGTACATTTTTCGCCTTAACCCTCTTGTTTTCTTTTTCAAAAGTACTTGCAACAAATGGTGATTTAAATACAGCTGGTCAAGCTGTAAAAAATGTTACACAAGGTGCTGCAAATGTTGTTGAAAATGTTGTTACAGATGCTGGTACTGCAGTAAAGCAAGGTGCTTCAACTATAAAAAATACAACCGGAAATATGATTAATACAGCCGAAGCAAGAACTACAAATAATGGTTACACTGCAACAAGAACTTCTACAGCTCAAGATACATTTATGGGAATGAATGCAACTGCTTGGACATGGTTAGTTATTGGCGTTTTAGGTGTATTAGTTATAGGTTTAATCTGGTATTATGGAAAAGACCACACTCCTATAACACAAGATTTAGACGAAAAATAAAAAATATTAAGCATTCCAGATTAATCTCTGGAATGTTTTTTTTATATTTGGTTACAATATAAATAAATTTTGATTGGAGGATTATTTATGAAAGATTTTTTAGCTATAAGTTCTATAAGTGGTTTGGAAGTTTTAGATTCAAGAGGGAACCCCACCGTACAGGTTGAAGTTATAACAGACGGCGGCTTTTGTGGGACAGCCATCGTACCTTCTGGTGCTTCCACTGGAAGCTTTGAAGCATGTGAACTTCGCGATAATGACCCAAGTAGATATGGAGGAAAAGGAGTTTTGACTCCTGTAGAAAATATTAAAAAAATTGCAAAAAAATTGATTGGTTTTAATGTATATGAACAGAGAAAGATTGATGAGCTATTAATTAAATTAGATGGAACTGATAATAAAAACAATTTAGGAGCAAATACCATATTAGGTGTTTCTTTAGCATGCTGTATAGCAGCTAGTAATTCTTTAGGCACATCTTTATATTCATATATTGGTGGGCTTCAAGGTAATCAATTGCCTACACCTATGATGAATATACTAAATGGTGGAAAACATTCAGATAATAATTTAAGCATTCAGGAATTTATGATTGTTCCTTACAATGCTCCTACTTTTTCTAAGAAATTAGAAATGGGAAGTGAGATTTATCATTCTTTAAAAGACTTATTAAACTCAAAAAAACTTTCCACTGCTGTTGGTGATGAAGGAGGCTTTGCTCCAAACTTATCTTCAAACGAAGAAGCTTTAGATTTAATTGTAGACAGTATTAGAAAAGCCGGATATATTCCTGGTGTTGACGTTGGGATTGCCTTAGATGTAGCCGCTACCGAGATGTTTGATGAGGCTAAAAAGGCTAATAAGGACGGATATTTATTCTGGAAAACTGGAGAATTAAAATCCTCTGAAGAAATGATAAGCTATTTAGAAGATTTATGTAAAAATTATCCAATTATATCAATTGAAGACGGTTTATCTGAAGAAGATTGGAGTTCTTGGAAGCAACTTACAGAAAAGTTAGGAAATAGTATAAAGCTTGTTGGTGATGACTTATTTGTAACAAATATTAACAGATTAAAAAATGGCATCAGTTTAAATGTTGCAAATAGTATTTTAATAAAACCAAATCAAATAGGAACTTTAACAGAAACACTTGATGTAATTAATTTTGCTAAAGACCATGGATATACTACTGTTATCTCGCATCGTTCTGGTGAAACAGAAGACACTACTATCGCAGATTTAGCCGTAGCTACTAATAGCAAATATATAAAATCTGGTGCTCCTTGTAGAACAGATCGAGTTGCCAAATATAATCGATTATTAAATATAGAAAATGAATTGCAATAAACCTTTAAAAAATCCGATAATTTAAATTATCGGATTTTTTACTATATATTGTATTTGATTATTTTTTGATTTTCTTCTTCATCTATCCCGGTTGCAATTACTGTTACCATTATTGCATCATGTTGAATACTTTCATCCACTATTGTACCAAAAATTATATTAGCTTCTGAGTCTAAGTATTCCTTTATAAATCCTACTGCAGTGCTTACTTCGCTTAATCCTAAATCAATTCCACCTGTAACATTTACAATTAATCCTTTAGCACCATTTATTGATGTTGATAAAAGTGGGCTATCAATAGCTTTTTCTGCTGCTTCAATGGCTCTTTGGTCTCCGCTTGCAATTCCAATTCCCATATGTGCAACTCCACTATCTTTCATAATTGTTTTAACATCAGCAAAATCTATATTTATAAAACCTGGTATTGTGATTAAATCTGTAATTCCTTGAACACCTTTTTTCAAAACTCCATCTGCTTCTCTAAATGCATCTACCATTGTAGTTCCTTTTGATACAGTTTTTATAAGGTTACTATTCTCTACTACTATTAATGCATCAACATTTTTCTTCATTCTTGCAATTCCGTTTTCTGCATTTTCTCTTCTTCTTTTACCCTCAAACACAAATGGTTTTGTAACTATTCCAACTGTTAAAATTCCCATATTTTTAGCCAATTCACATACTACAGGTGCAGCACCAGTTCCTGTTCCTCCACCCATTCCAGCTGTAACAAATACCATATCTGCTCCTAGCAATAATTTCTTTATATTTTCTTCATCTTCTCTTGCTGCCATTTCGCCTAATAAAGGATTTGAACCTGCTCCTAATCCTTTTGTTGTATTTTTTCCTATATGAAGTTGAGTATCAGCCTTTGATTGTGTTAAAGCTTGTTCTTCTGTATTTATTGCAATAAATTGTACATTTTGTATTCCCTCATCAATCATTCTATTTACTGCATTATTTCCAGCTCCACCTACGCCAATAACTTTTATTTTTACTAAGTCGTTGTTTAAATTTTCTTGTTCTGTATAAATCATATTTTACGTCCTTTCCCATCTGTGCTATATGCTCTTTTTGCATATATATTACTACTTTTTTTAGTATTAATCAACATTTTTTATTATTTATAGCCTATATTTTATTATTTTGTTGTTCGTTAGTCAACCTTTTTAAAATATTTTCTGCACATTTAATTCCGTCTACAGCAGCAGATGTTATTCCACCTGCATACCCAGCACCTTCCCCACACGGATAAATTCCTTCCACATTAGCCATCAATGTTTTTGAATTCCTTAATATTGTTACTGGTGAAGAACTTCTTGTTTCCACTCCTGTTAAAATATTATCTTCGTCAGCAAAACCTTTAATTTTTTTATCAAAATATACCAATGCTTCTTTTAAAGTTTCAGTAACAAAATCAGGCAAAATTTCTTGCAAATTAGAAAGTGTAACTCCTGGCAAATACGTTGGTTTCACTTTGCCTATCTTGGTAGATTTTTCGTCGTTTAAAAAGTCTCCTACTTTTTGTATTGGTGCAAAATAGTTTTCTCCTCCCAACTTAAAAGCTTTCTCCTCTAATTCCTTTTGGAAATACACTCCTGCTAACGGCGAATCTCCGGGAAAATCGTTTGGTGTTACATTTACAAGTATAGCACTATTGGCATTTTCTCCGTCTCTTGCAAACTTACTCATTCCATTTGTTACTATAGTACCTTCTTCGCTTGAAGATGCAATTACACTTCCACCCGGGCACATACAAAAGGTATAGCAATCTCTTTCTTTTCCATGATATGCTAATTTATATTCTGCAGGAGGAAGTTTCAATTTTGTTTTTTCTCCATATTGTGATTTGTTTATCATATCTTGTTTTTGTTCTATTCTTAAGCCTACCGAAAAATTTTTTCTTTGCATACTGATTTTCTTATTATGCAAAGTCTCAAACATATCTCTTGCACTATGCCCTATTGCTAGTACAACAGTATTTGCCTTAATTTCCTTACCACTTTCACAAATTATTCCTTTTATTTTATCTTCCTCAATTTCTAAATCTTTTACTTTTTCTTGGAATAGAATTTCAGCCCTATTGTCTAGTAGATATTTTCTTATATTTTGTAATATTTTAACAAGATTATCAGTTCCTATATGTGGTTTATTAATATATCCTATTTCGCTTGGAGCACCAAATTTTATAAATGTCTCTATTACCTTTTTGCACAATGGATTATGCAAATTCGTTGTTAATTTGCCATCTGAAAATGTTCCTGCTCCACCTTCACCAAATTGAACATTAGATAGCGGATTTAGCTTTCCATTTTCTATAAATTCTTCTACATCTTTCATTCTTTCTTCCACTTTTTTGCCTTGCTCTACTATTATTGGCTTAACTCCATTTTCGATTAATGTTATTGCACAAAATAGGCCTGCAGGGCCAGCACCAACTATTGCAACTGGCTCTTCAATATTCGTTACTTTAGGTATAGTTGTTTCTTTTTTCTCCTGCTTGTCCATTTCATCCAATGTGATAATTTCAATTGAATAAATATAATGTACATCATCTTTATTTCTAGCATCTATCGATTTCTTTAATATTTTATATTGCTTTACACTATTAAAGTTAATTCTATTCTTCTTGCATGCATATTTAGCAATCTCTTCTTCACTTAAATCTTGCCTTATCTTAATATTCTCTAGCTTCATTACATTCTCCTAAATATTTTTTACTTTTATATTATATCACAATCCTTAGTATATACAAAATAACTCTTTTGTTTTTATTCAAAAGAGTTATTTATAAATTTTTAACCTAGTGCTACATCTAGAATCATCATTATTATAAATCCTAGTGTTAAGCCAACTGTTCCTATATTTGCTTTTGGGCCTTCTCTCATCTCTGGTACAAGCTCTGATGTTACAACATACATCATTGCTCCAGCTGCGTATGATAATAAATATGGTAATACTGGAACTACGATTTCTGTTAAAAGAACTGTAATTATTGCTCCTATTGGTTCAACAATTCCCGACAGTACTCCTCGAAGGAATGCTTTTCCTTTAGGCATTCCATCACTTTTTAAAGGCATTGATATTATTGCCCCTTCAGGGATATTTTGTATTGCTATTCCTATGGCTAATGCTAAAGCTCCTGCTATTGTTATTCCTGCATTTCCTATTATTAGACCTGCAAATGCAACACCTACAGCCATACCTTCTGGTATATTATGTAGTGTCACAGCAAGCACTAGCATTGACGTGCTTTTTACTTTGTCTTTTATTGTTTGATTTTTTTTCTTATTTCTAGCTTCTTCTATATTACCTACTTTTTTATCTAAATACATCAAAGAAATTATTCCTAGAGAAAATCCTAAGCTTGCTGGAACCCACGCTTCTACTTTTCCTTGCTCCTGTGCCATATTTATTGCTGGAATCAATAATGACCATATTGACGCCGCTATCATTACACCTGCCGAAAAACCTAGTAATATTTTTTTCACTAATATTGTCATCTTGTCTTTTAATAAAAATACAAAAGCAGACCCAAGTGTAGTTCCAAGGAATGGAATAAGTATTCCTATGCTTGTTATTTCTATGCTATTCATGTAATTGCTCCTTTTATAGTATTGTACAATATATATTATTATAATTTACATAATATTGTTACTTTTGAATAAAAAATAGCCATATTTTTATATGACTATGGTACCAATCTTTTTAATATTGGTATTTTCTTTATTACATATACTATTATTAATGATATTATATATGTACTTATTATTCCAAAGGTTCTCCATTGCCAAGACCATATGTCTATATTAAAAATTTTTAATTCATAATAGTTTATTATCATGTGTATTAAGTATATTCCAAATGTACAACTAGCAATTTTTGATATAATATTGCATATTTTTTCGTTTTTTTGAATTCTATCAAATTTAAAATTTTTTATAAATAAAAATACTGCACTTGCAAGAAATACTGCATGAAATTGACTATACTGAAATAAAATGCGGTCTGTTTTTCCTTCCTTTGTTGACAATACATATGTTACTATATATCTGAAAATTATAGAAATTATAGCTGCAACATATACTAAAATTCTAGTATTTTTATCAAAATTCTCATGTGACAATAAAAATCCTAATAAGCAGTAAAATATTGGCCATGTGAATTGTATCATCATATATGTGTTACATGGTATTTGGCAAAAGTCTAAAATCGTTGGCAATACGGAATTAAACATAAAAAATGTAATTACTGCATACCAAAGTACTTTTCTATATTTTTATTCTGATAATACTGATATTACAGGCAATGTTAGATAAACACCAATTATAACAAACATAAAGTAATATATTGTTTCTTCATCATTTGTAAATAAAATAGTTAATATTGTTTTAATAGATATTTTACTAATACTAAGAAGCCCTGTATTATATTTCCACACAATCATAAAGATTGCCCAAAATATAAACGGAATTACTATCTTAATAAATCTTTTTTAAAAAAATGTTTTTGTATCATATCTTTCTCTATATTGCATTAATGTTGTGCCTGTAATCATCAGGAACACTGGTACTGCCCAAAAGAACAAGCATTCCACAATCAAGCTAGCGCTCCATTCACTACTGTGGTTAGCTTCAAAATAATGTACTACCTTATTTTGATGTAATGCCACAACTGCAATACATGCCAATATATTTAATATATCTACATATAATAATCTATTTTTTGCTTCACATTCCCTTTTCATTTTCTTTCGTAACCCCTTCTAACATTGGTGAATATCAATTTGAGTATATGGAATTGATATTTTTGCCTTGTCCATTGCAATTTTTACAGTTCTTAATGCCTGTCTTTTTATTCCTAATTTATATTCTGGAGCGCAAGTTATTAAAAGCTTATATATAACGCTTGAATCTGCAAATTCTCCTATTCCAATATATCTGCAATCTTTTACATGTTCAAAGGATTTAATTTCTTCAATAATTGCTGGCATTATGCTTTCAACTTCTTCTACACTTTTTTCATATGGAGCTGGAATAGAAATTCCAAGCCAATCTGACACCTTCTCTGCTTGCTCAATGTGTCTATTTGTGATTGATACGATATCATTTGTATCTAAGTCTTGTATTTTTGTAGTTTTTAAACCAAGCGAAATCACTTTCCCAGTTATTCCATTGTATTTTATTACATCTCCTGCTTCAAAAAAATGATCTGATATGATATTTTTTCCTGCAATTAAATCTTTAAGAGCGTCTTGAATAGCAAGACCTACAACGATACCTACAATTCCCAAACTAGCAATTAATGAAGATACGTTTACCCCATTAACTTCAAGCAAAAGTATTAATACAACAATTCCAAAAATATATTTCATAATGCCATTAAACACTATTACACTATTTTGTTTTTTTCTATCTTTTTTCGCTATCTTCATAGTAGCAGTTACAGTTTTATCCGCTATACCTTTCATAATATTGTACAATATCATGGCTACTATTATGATTATTACTGATTTTGCTAGATTTGTATTTAGGATATTTTTAATATTTTCTTGCATAGATTCCTCCAATTTATTCTATAAATTCTAATATATCTTTATACACAAGATTGCTTTCTTTTTCATTTAATATTTCATGTCTCATACCATTATACAGCTTATTCTGTATATTATTATAGCCTAGAGCTTTTAGAAAGGTTTGGCTTTCTAGCCATTTTGCTTTATTTATTATAACAGGATCATTACTTCCAGCAATAAACAATATTGGTAGATTTCTATTATTTAATTTCCAACCATTTTTGTTGTAAATATCAATCATTAATCCAAATAAATTTTGAAAACCATTTGCTGTAAAAATAAATCCACATAATTCATCTTTATCATACTTATTCACAGTTTCTTCATTTTCACAAATCCACGAATTTTTAGATTTCTCTTTTTTTGAATCCTATATAGTAACGTTCTTTATGCTCTGCCATACCATGTGATATTTGAAAAACACCTTTTATTTCATCCTCTGGTTCAAAAACAGTTATGTCTAAATCTAAGCCATCACACTCCGATTTTATAGTAAAGTTTCTTTGATTCATAATCATTCTCCTTGCTGGTAATTACTTATATTATTATCAATACTCTTTTTGAATATACTTTTCAAATTTTTCCTCTTATTATAATATTTTATTTTGCAAGGTATTCTGGATGTTCAACATACCAATCTATTGTTTTTACAATTCCATCTTCAAACTTTGTTTTAGGAAGCCAGCCTAATTCGTTATGAATTTTAGTTGGATCTATTCCATATCTATAATCATGTCCTTTTCTATCTGCCACATGAGTAATTAATGTTTCTGGTTTGTTCAATCTTTTTAGTATAAGTTTAACAATGTCTATATTTCTTTTTTCATTGTGTCCACCAATACAATATCTTTCGCCTTTTCTTCCATTATGTAGAACTTCATCTATTGCTTCGCAATGGTCCTCTACAAATAGCCAATCTCTTATATTATTTCCTTCTCCATATACAGGTAATGGTTCGTCTTTTAAAGCTAAGCTAATCATGTGTGGTATTAACTTTTCATGATGTTGGTATGGTCCATAATTGTTTGAACAATTTGTTACACTTACATTCATTTTAAATGTTTCTGCATAAGCAAATGCAATTAAATCTGAACTTGCCTTTGATGCTGAATAAGGTGAATTAGGTTTTATTGGTGATGTTTCTGTAAAGTATCCTGTTTTTCCTAAGCTTCCAAATACTTCATCTGTTGATACATGAACAAATTTGTTTTGACTGCCTTCTCCCCAAAATTGTTTTGCAGCTTCAAGTAATGTATGAGTTCCTAATACATTTGTCTGAGTAAATATGAATGGAGTTTTTATACTGTTATCAACATGAGATTCTGCAGCAAAATGTACAATTCCATCTATATTATATTTTTTGTAAGTTTCCATTACTTTATCAAAGTCACATATATCACCTTGTACAAATGTAATTTTATCTTTTACACTATCTAAATTATGAATATTTCCAGCATAAGTTAATTTATCATAAACTATATAATTATATTTATCTCCATATTTTTTTACCATTAATTCTGCAAAATTTGCTCCTATAAATCCAGCAGCACCAGTAATCATTATATTTTTCATTTCTAATCTCCTTTTTCCTTTAAGTAGAATTCTAAATCTCAAAAGTTACAATCACTCTTCGACTTTATTCATTCTTCTTTCAAAGCTTTTCAATAAATTATTTAACTTTGTATTCTTCAAATAAATTTGTATTTTTTAGTTCTTTTAATGTTGGCCATTTACCATCTTTCTCAGATGTTAAGTATTGTTCAGGAGTTACACCATTTACCTCAGGCCACTCTATATTTACATCTTTATCATTCCATTGTAATCCACCCTCAGATTCATGGTCATATATATTGTCAACTTTGTAGCAAAACTCTGCTACATCTGATAATACCAAGAATCCATGTGCAAATCCTCTTGGAATGTAGAACATTTTCTTGTTTTCTTCTGAAAGAATTACTCCTTCCCATTTTCCATAAGTCTTACTTCCTGGTCTTAGGTCAACGGCTACATCAAAAACTTCACCTTTAATACATCTTACTATTTTGGCTTGAGAATGATCTTTTTGAAAATGTAATCCCCTTAGCACACCTTTTTTTGAGCGAGATTGATTATCTTGAACAAAATCTCCTGTTATGCCAATTTCTTCGAAATCGTTCTTTTCATAAGTTTCCATGAAATATCCTCTTTCGTCTCCAAAAACAGTAGGTTCAATTACACATACACCATCTATTGATGTTTCATATTTTTTAAACTTTCCCATTTTATTTATTCCTTCCTTTTTATTGCACTCGTTTTGCATGCAGTACAATTATTAAATTAATAGTTGTCTTTATTTATATGTACATTAACTATTTTCTACTAAATCCATTAAGAATTTTCCATAATCACTTTTTAATAGTGGTTCTGCAAGTTTTTTTAATTCATCACCAGTTATCCATCCATTTTCAAATGCTATTTCTTCTGGGCAACATATTTGCATACCTTGTCTTTTTTCTATTGTTTGAACAAAGCTTGCTGTCTCGATTAAAGCATCATGTGTTCCAGTATCAAACCAAGCCATTCCTCTACCTAGTTTTTCAACTTTTAATTTTCCTCTATTCATATATTCTTCGTTTACAGATGTAATTTCAAGTTCGCCTCTTGCAGAAGGTTTAACATTTTTTGCAATTTCAACAACATCATTTGTGTAGAAGTATAAACCTGGTACAGCATAATTTGATTTTGGTTCTGATGGTTTTTCCTCTATTGATACAGCATTTCCATTTTCATCAATTTCAACAACACCATATCTTCTTGGGTCTTTTACCTTATATCCAAAAATTGTAGCCTCATCTTCTCTGGCATTAGCACATTTTAATACCTCATTTAAGTCTCCACCATAGAACATATTATCACCTAATATCAAAGCAACATTAGAATTTCCAATAAAGTTTTCACCTATTATAAAAGCTTCTGCAAGTCCATTTGGTTTTTCTTGTATTTGATATTCAATATGCATTCCCCATTTTTTCCCGTCTCCAAGTAACTCCTTAAATGTTTCATGGTCTCTTGGTGTTGTTATTATTAATACCTCTCTTATTCCAGCAGCCATTAATACATATAATGGATAATAAATCATTGGCTTATCATATACTGGCATTATTTGTTTTGAGATTGCTTTTGTTAATGGATAAAGTCTTGTTCCACTTCCACCTGCTAGTATTATACCTTTTCTATTCTTCATAATTTTCCCCTCTTACTATTAATAATTCTTTTCATGTTCTGTCTTTAAGTATCTCTTTAAAGCATCTTCATAAGTTGGTACTTCTATTCCATATTTTAATAGCTTGTCTTTAGACATTTGAGAATTTTTAGGTCTTTTAGCTGCACTCTTAAATTCTTCACTGGTTACTGGTGTAACTTTGCATTTTATCCCTTCTAACTCATAAATCATTTTAGTAAAATCAAACCAAGTTGTATAACCTATGTTTGTTGAGTTATATATTCCAAAAGGAATTTGCTTTTCTATGGCTTGATGAATTATAGAAGCAAGGTCCACTGCGTAAGTTGGACTTCCATGTTGATCATTTACAACTTTTACTTCATCATGTTCTTTTGAAAGATTAATCATAGTCCTTACAAAGTTGTGTCCTTCTCCATAAAGCCATGCAGTTCTGAATATATAGAATTTCTTACAATTTTCTTCTATAAATTTTTCACCTGCAAGTTTTGTTGTTCCATACACAGCTTGAGGATTCTTTTCATCGTCTTCACTGTAATCTTCTGAAACATCTTTTTCTCCACCAAATACATAATCTGTGCTTATATGAACAAGTACTGCATCATTTTCTTGTGCAGCAATTGCTAAATTCTTAGGACCAATTGCATTTATTTTATATACAAGTTCCTCATTTTCTTCAGCTTTGTCAACAGCTGTATAAGCTGCACAATTAATTATATAATCTGGCTTTACTTCTTTGGCATACTCCTTTACAGCCTCTAAATTAGTTATATCTAAATCTGCAACATCTGTGCAGATTAGTTCGTTTTCTTTTAATTCTTCTCTTACTGCTTTTGCAAGCATTCCATTAGCACCTGTAATTAAAATTTTCATTTTGTTATTTTCCTCCTAACACAAATTTTATTCTTTTATTCTTTTCTTTAAAAATTTATTTTTTAATTCAATTATCATTTCATCCTTTATAGTTAATAGAGTTACAAAATATACTATCGTTCCCAAAATCACCTGAACTAGAATTGTTATAATGCCTGAATGAATTAATACTTTTGGAATTTGAACGATAATAAACATTATCAAAGCAGAAACAATATAATTTCTACTTAATATCAGGATTTCTTTAATTTCAAATTCTTTTCTAACAAAATAAAATTCCATTGCGGTAACAGAAAACTCTGCAACTACAGTAGCAATTACAGCTCCCAGTGACTGTAGTTTTGGAATCATTAATGAATTTAGAATAACATTCACAATTGCACCACACACTACACATATTGTAAATTTTCCCTGCTGCTTAGTAGATAATAAATATTGTGATCCTAAAATATTGCCTAAGCCTATAAATAAAATTATCCAACTCATTATTTTCATCAATAATTTTACTGTTTCATAGCCCTCACCTAAAAATAGAGGCACAAAGTTATCAGCAGTTGCAATTATTCCAAATATTAATGGAAAAGCTAGCATATACACAAACCTAAAAGTTTTGTTCATATACTTCTTAATTTGTAAAGTATCTCCATCAATATAGCATTTAGAAATTCTAGGAACCATAACGGTACCTAAAGAAGTAATTATAGTCAGTAACATCTTTACAATTTTTTGAGTTTGCTCATAATAACCAACCTCAGACATATTATTAGTAATTGCTCCTATCATTGTTTTGTCTAATACTGTATATATTTGTATAGCAATCTGTGGAATAAAAAAGGTTATAGCCGGTTTTAACTGTCTTGAAAATCTAATCTCTTTCAATTCAACTTTTGTAATATATTTTTTTAATCCAATCCATAGAGAAACATTTCCAAGTAAGTTGGTTAAAGTATATATTATTAGATATTTACTAGTATCATTTTCATTTTTTATAAACAAAAATATAGATATAACACTAATTATTTTTATAACAATGTTTCTTACGGCCGTTTTTTTGAAATTTTCTATGCCCTGAAAAAACCAACTTATATCTAAGCATGTAGATAGCATTTCTAATAATAATATTCTAAAATAAATATCGTATTGTCCAGTTCTACAATATAATAGATAAAATACTATCATAGCAATCGGCATTGTAATACAGCGTAATATAAGTATTTCGTAAAATACTATACTTCTTTTTTTTGTATCATCTTGCACATATGCAACTTCACGTTGCCCATATATTGCAGTTCCCAATGATCCAAACAATATAAAATATGTAACTATTGATATAGTGTAACTATAAGTTCCAATTCCGCTAGCCCCCAATGTCCTTGATAAATATGGGGTTGTTATAATTGGCATTATAATAATTAAAATTTGATATGCTAAATTATATAAATAATTTTTCATTATAGACTTTTTCATTTTCTAATTAATCCTTTTCTAATACTTTGCACTTCATTAAAACTTTTTTTATTACTCTTTTCACTTTATTTACAACAGTATTATTTTTCGCTTTTACATTATTTTTTACAAGTTTATCAAAATCCTCAGTGTCAAGTTTTTCAAAGAATTTTTCCCTGTTTTTAGGTTTAGCCACTGATTTTACCATTGAAGGGTTGTATTTAATAACATCATTGATATCTACTTCTTTATATTCAATGCTATTTTTTATACTATCAAATAGTTCTTGCCCTTTTTTGCTATTTGTCATTACTGCCGATGTTCCCTCTTTTCCATACATACTAGGCATAACTTTTTTTACACCCCAGAAATCAGCTAATGTAATATCCGATTTTCTTTCTTTTCCTTTAAAGTCACACTCATAGCAAGATTTTCTTAATGAAACATCGCCTAAGAAAGCTTTCATATATAAATCTTCAGAATTTATATTTCTGTATTCTTTATTTGAATATTTAATATTCATTTCATATTTATCCCATCCAAGCATTGACTTTTCTCGGAAATTTATTCCTAATATTTTATCTTGATTGTCAATTTTTTTCCTGAATTCTAGATACTTTTTCCAAACTTTTGGAGATGGAACTCCATGACATATAAAATCTAAGGTATATAAATTACTATATTCATTTTTTAGGTAACTTAAAAGCCCCGCCACCTGACATTGGGTTCCAGAAAATAGAACTTTTTGTCCAGATTTTAGTTCTGCCTCTATATCCTTAAAAATTCCATCCAGATTACTCTGCACATATTTTGAGCCCCTTAATTTTTCTATGTCCTCAATCTTATTGACCCTCAAATGCTTTACTTTATATTCTTCATCAAAAGCTGCTCCATAGACTACACCATTGTCTTCTAATATTTTGATTGCTATTACAGAAAAAATTCCTCCCGAAGAACTTTTCAATCTAAGACTATTATCGTTACAAAAGCAAGCATATGCCCTGTTTTCGAATCTTTTTATCTCTTTTTTTGAATTTAATGGACATACTTTTTCACAGGCCTTACAATCCACACATAAATTTTCATCTATATGTGGATATTTAAAGCCATCTTTATCGTCTTGCATTTTTATAGCATTAAATTTACAAACATTTTCACAAGCTGTACAGCCATTACATTTATCAGTGTATTTTATCATTTTTATTTCCTCATAAACAATTTTTTTATAATCAATTTCAGTTCTATAATAAAATATTTACATTTTATCATCGTTATATATTTTATTTTTTGTGATAGCCTCATACATTTCATTCTTTTTAGTATATTTACTAAAATTTTTCTGTGTTCATTGTATCTATCATATCTTGCCTTAAATGAATTCTTTATACTATTCGAATGACTATTTTCTCTTACCATATAATTATAAATGATACTATCAATTTCTTTACATTTTTGTTTGTATGTAATTGGCAATATTAATTGCCAATTTTGTCCCCCTCTTGATTCATAGATTTTTCTATTTTCAACTCTTTCATCAAAAAAATCTGTTCGTGTCATTATTAGTCCTGGGTAACAATCAATATCTTTGTCAAATAAATATTTTTCGAACATAACATTTTCTACATCATATTCGCCATGTCCATGAAATACCTTTGAAGTATTATTAACCTCATATATATATCTAACTCTACCTTTTACAATATTGTATTCTTTATTTTTCTCCAGAAAGTTAACCATTTTTTCTAATGCATTATTCTCTAAATAATCGTCGGCATCCATCCAATAAAGATACTCTCCTGTAACATATTGTAATCCCAAATTTATAGCACTAGCTTGTCCTTTATTCTTCTGATATTTATATATTAACCCAATATTTTCTGCTTCAAAACATTTTTCATATTTCTCTACAATTCTTTTTGTTTCATCAATTGAACCATCATCTACAAATATAAGTTCAAAATTTTTATAAGTTTGTTCTAGTAAGTGCATAAAATATACTTCAAGATACTTTTCCGCATTATATGACGGAGTTAATATAGATACTCTTCCTTTTACCATCATTAATCTAAAGCATTTTTCATGAAACTTAATGCTTTTTCCCTTTCTATATTTAGTTTTTTATTTACCTCTTCATAGATATCTTCACAATTAGTTTCTATAACAGATTCAAATTTTCTATTTTGTAATCCCATTTTATTTAAGAGTGTATCAATCCTAGAATTCATATTTTTCATTCCTTTCGCCACTCTTTCTATTACATAAAATGGTTTATTATACAATATTGAGAATACACATGCATGAAATGAATCTGTAAATACAATCTCAGCATTATGAACTAAATATAAAAACTCAGATGGACCTGTTTTATAAAATGGTGACTTTGTATCTAATATATTTATTATTTCGTATCCATTTTCTTTTGCAAAATTCTCTATTGCATCTTTCTTTTCTTTTGATATCTCTCCAAGGAAATAATTCAATATATATTTTTTACCTGTTTCTAACTTTTTTGGTTTTTTCTCTAATTTTTCCCACTCATCTTTTTTTAGTAACATAGTAGGATCAACCAATACCTCTATGTCCTCTCTCTTAGTCAATTCTTTTGCTATCTTTTTTCCGGCTTCTTCTCTAACCGATATAGCTTTAAATTTTTTTAATTCTTTTTTTGCCTTATTTAAATATTCATCATCAAGTACACTTGAACCAAAACTTGCAGAAAATGAAACTTTCTTTTTATTGTCTGCAAATTCTAATAAGTCAAACTTTGTCATTCTTCTAAACTCTGGATTCCAAACCTGGTCACTTCCACACACGAAAAAATCAAATTTACCGTTTAATTTTTTAATATTATATTTTGTAACATATTTTCTCGATAGTTTTATGTTTTTATTAAATTCGTTAAATCTTACTCTTCTAGCAAAATTTTTAGTATATCCTTGAATATATCTCACATAAAATTTGATAACTTGCACTATATATTTTGCATTTGTACAATCTTTATTTAAAAGATAACTATTTTTTAAAGTAGTAGCATCAAAATTTAGTTTTCTCATTACTTCTTGTGTTGCATAATTTTGCAATCTATTTCCATAATTATTATTATCGTAAATTGTAACTATTGCTACCTTTTTCATATTTTTTCCTTACCTTTCACAAAGTCTTTAATCTTACATATTACATATAATATTTGTAGATAATTATTTTTCAATAAATATATTGTAATCTTTTCTTTTTTACTCAATTTTCTTACGTCAATATTAAATATTGTCTCATGATATTTGTTTTCACATGTCAAATTGTTAATTAATCTAATTTTTTCCTTTTTCTCTATTTTAGAATAGCTCGTCAATCTAGAAATATATGTCATAATACATTCTAACATAACCTTATAATAAATTTGTTTTTGTTCATTAGGCAAAATCTTTAGCAATTTATTTGATATGTTATCATACTGTATAAGTTGGTCTTTATTAAATCTATTACAAGCAGAGCTTTCCACTTTTCTATAATGATACAAACATTCATCTATAAATTGAAAACAGTGTAAATTTTTCATACATTCATATAAAAATATTCCATCTTCCAGCAAATAAATATCTTGATCGAATCTAATATCTTTAATAACTTCCCTTTTGAATATTTTTCCCCACACACATCTAAGTGCTCCATAGTTTATATCTTCCATTGAGTTTATAAATAATATTTTTTCTCTCAATTCTTGGATATTATTTTTATTAATCTGTCTTTCTGATAGTTTTATTTTTTCATTTTCATCTCTATAGTAGCTGGACTGTACAATTTCTGTCGAAGTTTTAATTGCAACATTTAGTAACACCTCTACGGCGTTAAGCTCAAGCCAATCATCCGCATCTACAAACATAATAAAGTCACCATTGCATTTTTCAATAGCTGTGTTTCTTGCCGTGGATACTCCATGATTTTTGGTTAATATTAATTTAATTCTATCATCATATTCATACTTTTTTAAGATATCAACTGAGTTATCTTTTGATCCATCATCTACAATAACAACTTCTATTTTTTTATAGGTTTGATTAATTATACTTTCAATACATTTCTTTATATATTTTTCTGCATTATATACCGGAACAATTATACTCACTAATTCATTCATACTTTACTCTTTCTTTAATTCCATATTTTTAAAAAATACTGCATTTGAAATAATCATCGCAATTATATAGAACCAAATTGCAGGAGTTGCAAAACCATTAGTAAAAAATGAAAAAGCTAAGCAATATTTTATAATCGCTTTGATAATTATATTTGATACTTTCTTATTATCTAAAGAATCTATATATCCACAGATAATTCCTATTATTAACATATAAATACATATTCCTATTCCTCCAAAATCTTGATAAGGCTCAGTTATCAAAGGATATGTATTATAATTTTTTACAATTCTAATTAGTGTATCTTCTGTTGTTGATGGTATTTTGAATTTTAGACCGGTAAAAGCAAATATTGGGAAAGCACATTTTTGTCCATAATAATATTTATCTAATTTTCCTACATTTAAATTAAAATTATCAAAATTACATGTTAAATACATATATACCTGCATCTGTTTAGTTGAAAGTATACAATCATCTTGTATTTGCAATGCTTGTTTTAAATACTTATCGTCCTGGTTTCTATACTGACTGATTAGCATCCAGCCCATACTTCCTAAAACCACAACCATTATTAAAATTTTGCCTTCTAACTTTTTGTTTACTATTGATATTACCGCAACCGTTAAAACCAATGTTATTATCAGTAATTGTCTAGACACTATTAAAATTGGAATTAATAAACTAATTATATCAATTACAACAACATATATATAATCTACTACTTTGAATTCTTTTTTGTAGTAATGAATATATATTATACTTATTGGCATTATCAAGCAAGAGCAAACCGTAAAATAATGTAAGCCTGTAACACCAAAGTTCATATAGCTTGACATGTTTTTTGAAAAAAGAGGTATCTCTTTTCTTATTATAATCTCAACAACTAAAAAAGCACATACACATATTACACCTAAAGAAAGAAACAGTAAAAATCTTTTTTTAGGAATCTTCTTCTTTTCCTTTTCCGGAATATTATTTTTTCTTTTTAACATATAACCTAGTAAAAAAAGTATATATGACATTATAAGATAAAACCAAGTAATCACAGACCAATTAACTTGGAATTGGTGTAACTGTAAACATGCAAGTCCTATTATTCCAAACCAAACACCACCAAAAATACCTTCTGAATTCATAAAAACGCCATACTTTTTTTTCGACGAAAAAACTATATATATAGCGAGAATACCAAAAATAATAGCTGCTACTACATTGCTAACTTTATAATATAAAATAATTGCCAAAAGTGACACAATTGCAACTATAAAAATCATTTTAAATTTTATTAAAAACTGCTTAAATTTATCTTTTTTCATATATACGCTCCATATATCTAACAATAAAGGTTAATCTATTTTTTATCATTTTTATAATTCCATAATGATTCATTTGAGAATTATTAAGCGAATGTCTTCTGTATTTTATCAATTTTTTTGTTGAGAAATATGTTTTTCCATATTTATCATTTAATACTCCAATCCATTGATCATGCATTTCAATATCATTTGGAATCGGTAATATATATTTCTTAACTTTGCTTGAAAAAGCCATGCAACATCCTATATACGTATTCTTATAAATATTTTTTATTATTCCTTTTCCTGAATTTCTAAAGTTATAATATGAATCTATTGTCATATTCAAATTTTCATCTACAACTTCAGCATCATGTACAACTAAAGTACATTTTTCCTCTTCAAAGCACTTAAGCACTTCTGTTACTTTGTCCTTTTTCCAAATATCATCTTGATCAGATAAAAAAATATATTCTCCTGATGTATTTTTTATTGCATTCGCAAAGTTTTGTTTTATTCCTTTTTTTGGACCGTCTATCAAAACTATTCTATTATCATTAAAACTATTTATAATGCCTAATGTATTATCTGTTGAACCATCATCTGAAATTACAAGTTCATCATTTTCTTCCAAGCACTCTAAAATAGACTTTATCTGTTCTCTTATATATTTTTCTCCATTATATGTTGCCATAGCAACTGAAACTTTTGGTCTCATTACATTTTTCCCACTTTCATTCCAATAAATCTTGCTGTCATGTTTGGTATAAAATTAAGCAAGACTCTCCAATTTTTTTCCTGCCAAGCTCTTCTTAACACATACATTGCAAGCTTACTTCCAGACTTATTTACTTTATATTTATTTAAATATTCATTCTGCTTAAAAAACTTTCCTGTATCATAATATCTTTTGTATTGTTGTTTTAACGTAAATTTGTGTGAATGTACAACTTCTGAAGCTGCACAATATTTTATTTTGTACCCATTTGTAATTAGCTTGTATGCTATGTACATATCTTCATTTGTTGGAAAGTCTTTTCCATCATACCCATTTAATTTCTTAAAAATATCTGTTTTTATTGCAGATGATGCATCAGAAAAGAAAAACGTATTTAATCCTAGCTTTTCTATGTCATCTTTTGTTTTTATAACAGATCCAGAAGGATAATTACATTCTCTAGTATATCTTTCTAGTGTATAGTTCTCACACAATTGTCTGCTGTAACACGCTTCAACTTCACCATTAGCAATAGGAGTAGCAATTTTTTCTAGCCAGTCATCTCTTTCAATTTTTACATCTTGTGTTATAAAAACTAGTATATCTGCTGTTGAATTTTTAGCCACTTTTTCTCTTGATAAACTATGTGAAAATTCTTGTTTCTTTATTACACTGAATTTTATTTTTTCATCTTCATTTTGCAGTCTTTCAACCACTGACAACGTTCCGTCTTTGCTTTCAGTAATAATATAATTTATATTTTTTATATTATTATAAAAGCCTTGGCTCTTTATTCGATTATATTGATTTTCTATATATTTTTCAGCATTATATAACGGGCAAATTATATCAATGGTCATTTTAGACTGCTCCCTCTTTCTTGAATACTGTTATGAAAGTTTTAAAGAATATTTTTATATCTAACCACAATGAGCAGTTATCTACATAGTAAAGTTCCATTTCCATTCTTTCTTCATAAGTTGTGTTGCTTCTCCCGTTTACTTGCCAATAACCTGTAAGCCCTGGTTTTACACTTAGAAACTTATCTTTATTTTTTCCATAATCTTCCACTTCTTTTTCAACAACAGGTCTTGGTCCAACAAAGCTCATCTCACCTTTTAAAATATTTATCACTTGTGGAAGTTCATCCAAGCTTGTTTTTCTTAGGAAATTTCCTATTTTAGTTATTCTTGGGTCATTTTGTAGTTTATGTGTTTTCTTGAATTCTTTTCTTATTTCTTCATTTTCTTCTAAGTATTTTTTTAACTTTTCGTCTGCACCTATGCACATTGATCTAAACTTATACAATCTAAATACTTTACCATTTTTGCCATATCTTAATTGTTCATAAAATACTGGACCTTTATCTTCTTTTGATATTTTCCTAGCTAAACACACAGCAATTGTAGTAGGTATTAAAAATATAATGCCTACTATTGCTCCTATTATATCTATCATTCTTTTAGTTGCTCTATATAATATTTTTTTATTTGTTTTTTCTTTATTGATAATTCTAATATTATTTACTGACTGTTCATTTATTACTGCTTCATTTACTATGATATCATCAAATTCTTCTTTCACCGCTAAGTTTCCCTTGCTCATGGTAAAACATTCCCTTCTCTCTATTGTTTCTTCAATTTTATTCCGTATATCCAGTTTTCTTAATTATCGCATCATTCATTTCTTTTACTATATCTGATGCTTCATAATTATCTTGTCCAAAGATTTCTTTATGCAATCTTTCAACATTGCTCTTTAATGTAACTGGCACTCCATACCATCTATCTGTTGTTATTCCCTTTGTTACATAAGGCCATCCCAAACTCTCTGATATTTTCATTGAAGCTACACTTGGTAGTAATCCAATAATTTCACCTGTAGATATATTAGTTTTTATTCTTGGTAAAATTGTATTTGCAAAGCTGTTTAATTGTCCAATTCCTAAATTTTTAGATTTACTTAGCATTGCTTCTACCACAATTCTCATTCTTTCTGTCCTTTTATAATCCCCACCTGCTGTGTATCTAATCCTTGAATAAGATACTGCTTGCACACCATCTACTTTTTGTCTACCAGTAGAAGTAATATGGCTAGACTTTATTCCCGAACTTTGAGAAGTTGCATCTATATAATCATTTATATATTTTAGCTCTGAGCTATCTATATCTATATAAACTCCACCTAAACTATCAACCGCTGCTATTACCGCATCAAAATTTACTGTTACATATTCTGTTATATTTAAATCCAATGCTTCATTTAAAGATTTCAATGCATTTTGCGCTCCACCATATGAATAAGCATGTGTTATTTTATCTAATTTTTTTGTTCCGTTTTCCGTAACATACACATACGTATCTCTATAAACAGATATTAACTTTATTTCATCTGTTTTTTGATTTAAGCTTGCTATTATTATACAATCGCTTCTATTACCTAAGCCATAATCATCCGCTCTGCTATCAATTCCCAATAATGCTATATTTCTATACTCTTTTAATTGCTTTGAGGTTTCTTCACTGATTCCTACTGCTGTTTTATCTATTTCTTCCTTGCCTATTTTTCCTAATTTGTCGCCCACAAACCAGCATGCTATACCTGCTAATATAGATAATACAATAAGCAATACTAGCAATATTCTTAAGAAGATTTTTAATCCTCTTCTATTTTTCTTATCCCCTTTTACTTGGTATTGTTTATTATTTTGCTTCTCTTCTGGCTTTTCTGCCGAATGTTTTCCCATCTGTCATCCTCTTTTCGATTTATTATTTGTTATTTCGACTTTATAATATCATTTTCACACAAAATAATCAACTACTATTTTGCTATTATAGAAAAATATTTTATTTTCTCTTTAAAACAAAAAGAATCTCATTTCAGAGATTCACAATTTGTTATTCGATTCGTATTTATTCTTAATTTTTCACTATTTTAGCAACAAAAAATCCTTCCATATTCTTTGACGGCAGAATCTTTATTGCTTTATCTATAGTATTGTTCAAGCCTGTATTATCACCTTTTATTGCTTCTTTAATATCCAAATTTATGTCTAATAGTTTTATGTTAAAAGTATTTATTGCCCAATCTAATATATATTCATTTTCTTCCTTGTTTATTGTGCATGTAGAATACACTATTGTTCCGTTTTTCTTTGTGGCATTATATGCACTTTCAAATAGTTTTTTTTGAATCTTTACTAATTGATTAACCTTCTTCAAAGACCAATCTTTGTATGTCATAGGTTTTCCCAATAAAAACCTTCCTTCTCCACTGCAAGGTGTATCTAATAAAACTTTATCAAAATATTCTGGATATGAATTTCCTATTTTTTCTCCTCTGCCATTAATTGCCTCTACTATTTCTGCTCCTTGGTTTTTAACATTATATTGTAATCTCTCACACCTTATTTTATCCAATTCATTTGCTAATATATATCCTTCATTTTCCATAAAGGCCGCTAACTGAGTAGTTTTACTTCCCGGTGCTGCGGTTAAATCTAGTACTTTCTCGCCTTTTTTCGGATTTAATACTAATGGTGGCACCATGCTAGATAAACTTTGTAAATATATATATCCTTTTTCATATATTTCCAGTTTTTGTAGTTCTTTCTCTGTTGCATTTTTTATTATTAGTGCATCTCTATACCATAGGACTCTTTCAAATTTTATATTTTTTTCTTTAAAATACCTCATCAAATCTTGTATATTATATTTTATTGTATTAACTCTAATTGTAGTATTTCTCGGATTCATCATTCCTTGTAATATTTGATCAACCTTTAGCGGATCATATAATTCATATATATTTTCTATAAAATCTGTTGGTAATTTTCTTTTTGCTTCATTTATTGAAATCATTTATTTTCCTTCTTTTTTGTGTTTATTTATTTAATATATAAATAGATAAATTTAAATATGCTGCAAATACAGTCCATAACAGATATGGTATTTGCAATAAAGCTGATAACTTATTCTTTTTGTAAAATTCAATTATCATCAAAACAATTAGTAATATTAGCACTAAAATCCATATAAAAGCAAATAATCTCCATTTTAGTGTAAAAAATATTATTGACCATAATGCATTTACTAATAATTGCGCATAATAAATTATTTTAATTTTTTTATCAACTTCACCATTATTCCTTAATATTCCATATGAAATTCCCATAAGAATATAAAGTATTGTCCATACTATTGGGAATAGTATACTTGGCGGAGCTAGCATTGGCTTTCTTAAGTTACTATAATCAATAGAAGAGGATATTATAATTCCCACAATTCCTCCTATAATTACAGGTATCAACACTGATTTTAAATACACTTTAATTTTATTCATTTTTCACCTCTAATTATAGTGTATTATTTTTATTATTTTATATTCATCTTTAATCAAAATAATGGCTTATAGCTTCCATTTCTTCAAAACCTTTTTGTCTTAATATTTCATATGTAATAATTGCTACTGAATTTGATAAATTCAATGACCTTAATGTTGGAAGCATTGGTATTCTTATTGTTTTTGTATTCAAGTATTTTTCCAAAAGCCATTCTGGCAATCCTTTCGTTTCTTTACCATATAATACAAATACTTCATCCATTTTTGAATAATCAATATCCGTATACTTAGTTTTTCCTTTCGTTGTAGCAAAGAACATATTGTTTTCTTCTGGCTTGTATTTTTTCAAAAATTCATCTAATGAATCATGCTCTTCTATATCTAACTTATCCCAATAGTCAAGGCCCGCTCTTTTTAAGGACTTCTCATCTATCCTAAATCCCAAAGGATGAACTAAATGTAATTTAGCTCCCGTTATTGCACAAGTTCTTGCTATATTTCCAGTATTTTGTGGAATCTCTGGTTCAACCATTACTATATTTATTTTCATATTTTTCCTATCTTTAATACTATAAAACTCTGGTATAATTTCACTACCTTTAAAAACATTTTAGCTTATTTCAAATTATATTTATCAATATTTTCTTTAGTTGCAAATCCATTAGGTTCTTTTACTTTTTCTAAAAATAATATTCCATCCAAATGGTCGCACTCATGTTGCACTAATCTCGAAAAAAATCCATTTAATTGTTTTACTATCTTTTTTCCATTCACATTATAATAAGTTAATTCTATATTTTTATATCTTTCTACTTTTCCTCTGATAATAGGAACACTCATACAGCCTTCATATTGCACATCTGTATCATTGGATAAATTCTTCCAAGTTGGATTTATCATCGCTGTCATTGGTATTTCTTCTGCATCATTATATTTTATATTTTCTTTCTTAGCCCCTGCCACAATAATTCTTTTATCTATCCCTATTTGTGGTGCAGCAATTCCTAATCCTTTTCCAAACTCTAGTGTTGATTTTAAATCTTTTATAATGTCTAAAATCTCTTCGTTTATATTTTCTATATCCACTTCATCACTTATTTTATTTAAAATAGGCTCTCCAACTTCTCTGATTCTTAAAACTTTTCCCATATTTTTCTACCTTTCTGAACTATATTTTACATACATTTTTTATTAATTACAGGTTCATTATATAATGTATCTATGACTTTTTAGCATTTTCTGGCTTTACAGGCAATTCCATTATAACCTCGTCCATTTTCATTGTTAAATCAACTACACTTCTAAATTTTTCTTTTGCTGTTTTTGATGTTTCAATAACTGCTTCTAAGAAAAATTTAATCCAACCTATCATATCATTGTGAGTTCTTACTCTTGTAAGCATATCGTAATATGCATCTTTATTTCTTTCAATATGACCCACATATTAACTGATGATTGGTTTTTGGTAACTCGTGCATTCACTATTGATTCGTATTGTTGACATTAAGCTCTACCTTTTACAACTTTTGCTCATCCTCATTTGTTAAGCTATCGTTTTCTAAACTGTCGTCTTTTTTTACATAATTTTCTAAATTTAATTCTTTCTTAAATTCTTCCTCTGTTGGTAAATATAGTTTGTACTTTGATGCAAATATTTGCTTATTATCTTCTGGCAAAGTATATTTTACAACTTGTTCGCTTTTATCTGCACAAAGTACAATTCCAATTGGTGGATTGTCTCCCTCATTCATCATTTCTCTTGTATAGTAATTAACATACATTTGCATTTGCCCTATATCTTGGTGTGTTAAATCTCCTAATTTTAAATCTATTATTACAAAGCATTTTAGTATATAATTATAAAATACTAAGTCTATAAAAAAATGTCTACCATCAAATGTTATTTTTTGTTGTCTTGATACAAAAGAAAATCCTCTTCCCAATTCCAATAAAAATTTTTGTAAATGGTCTATTATTGCTTGTTCTAAATCTTTTTCATAAAAACTTGTTTTTCCTTCTAGTCCTAAAAATTCTAATACATAAGGATCTCTTATTATATTCTTAGGTTCTACTTTTTCTGGTAAACCTATTTCTTTGGCTACCGCTTCTTTATCTTGACTCGCTAATAATCTTTCATAGTAAAATGTTCCGATTTGTCTTTTTAATTGTCTTACACTCCAATTAGATTTCACACATTCATTAGCATAAAATTGTCTGGACTCTTCATCTTCAATTCTCATTAATAAGTTATAATGCGACCAACTCAATTCGCTAGACAGTGTCTGGCGAATTGGAAATGTACGATAAAATTGTCTCATATTTTTTAAATTTGTAACTGTAAAACCTTTTCCAAATTCACTTGTTAACTGTTTTGACAAATATTCTAATAGTTTTTTACCATATCCTGCTCTATCATTTTCTCCACATGCTTTATGTATTTCTTGTCCTATTTCCCAATACGCTTGTACCATTGCAGAATTAACGGCAGTATATACTTTTGATTGTGCTGTTAGTACACTATTTCTAATTATTCTATATGATTCTTCTGGTTGTATTGTTATTTAGTTATCACTCATAAAACTCCTCCTTCTCTAATATTCTACCTAACAATAATTTCTAACCTTTCAAGATACCAGTTTTTAAATTTTTTTGTTCCATCAACCGTTTACCAAGTTGTGTTTTATCTATATAATATTTATTATTTAAAAGCATATTTTTAATATAATTACAAGTTATTTTCTAGCATAGTTAACATGTCATAAAACATTAATATTCATGCATTTATTTAAGTTTCAGCACACATACACACTCCACATGGCTTGTAAAAGGAAACATATCTACTGGTTGTATTTCTTTTATTTCATATTCTTCGCTCATCATTTCTAAATCTCTTGCCATTGTAGCTGGATTGCAGCTAATATATACCACTTTCTCCGGTTTTACTGCTAGAATGGTCTCTATTGTATTTTTTTCAAGTCCTTTTCTTGGTGGATCTACTATAACTACATTTGGATATATTTGCTTTTTTTCTAGTAAGTTTGCTAATACTTTCTCTACGTCGCCTGAATAAAATTCTATATTCTTTATATCATTAATTCTAGCATTTTCCTTTGCATCTTCAATTGCTTGTTCTACAATTTCTATTCCATATACTTTTTTTACAGATTTTGCTGCAAATATTCCAATTGTACCTATTCCACAATATAAGTCAAATAGTATGTCATTTTCATTTAAGTTAGCATTTTCTAATGCAATATTATATAGAGCTTCAGCCTGTATTGGATTTACTTGGTAAAACGACATTGGTGAAATTTTGAATGTATAATCGCCTAGCATGTCATAAATATATCCATCTCCATGCAAAATTATATTGTCATAGCCCAATATGACATTTGTGTTTTTTGTGTTTACATTTTTTATTACAGTCTTTACATTGTATTCTTTAACAAGCATTTCTGCCAATTCTTGTTCGTGAGGAATCTTTTTCCCATTTATTACCAATATGCACATTATTTCATGAGTACGTATTCCCACTTTGATTACTATGTGCCTTAATAATCCTTGCATTGTTTTTTCGTTATATATGCTTATGTTATTTTCTTTTATGAATTTATATATTGCGAACGCTATTTTCTCTGCTTCCTCATTTTGTATTAAACACTTTTGCATTTCTATTATTTCATGGCTTCTTTCTGCAAAAACTCCCATTATTGGAACTCCAGATTTATCCACTCCAAGCGGATATTGTGCTTTATTCCTATAATTATAAGGATTTCCCATTCCTAATACATTGTTTACTTTTATTTTATTATCTTTTCCAAATGTTTTATTTATTAAATTTTCTACTTTTTCCTTCTTTATCTCTAGAGTTTCCTCATAATCCATATGCCTTAAATTGCATCCGCCACATCTTTTATATGTTGGGCAATCTGGTTCAACTCTATGTATTGATGGTTTTATTATTTGGGTTATTTTTCCATAACCATGTGAACTTAAAACCTTTACTATAAGTATTTCACATTTTTCTCCTTTTATCGCTTCAGGTACAAATACAATAAAGTCATATATTTTGGCAATACCTTCTCCTGATATTCCATTATCTATTATATCCACAACATACTTTTCATTTTTTTCTATCACGCTCATATTTTCTCCTTTATATCTCTCATATTTTCTTCTAGTTCTTCTTCCGTGCTGTCACTATTTAGGATTGTCTCTAAATCGCCCAAATCATATTCACTACTGATTTTATTTAAATATTTATCACCTTCATCTAAGCCTAAGTCATTAAATGTTTTTTCTTTCATGCTCTCCTCCATAATATCTTTTTTTCATTAAATACATATTTATCAATATTGATAATTGAGTTTACTACGTTTGATAATGAAACTGAGGTTGCACCAAAGTTATTATAATAAGATCCACCCTTGGTTACATCTTTTTCTACAGTATTACAATTCGGTACAAACATAGACATAATTGGGTCTATTTCATATTCAATATTATCTAATTCCGTTATAAAGTTCTTAACATATTCTTCTAAATATACCTTATATGT
>ERZ780141.84-NODE-84-length-71317-cov-13.838090_pt1 | contig 71317 bp, 52 predicted proteins | sample MGYA00433080_ERZ780141 | MGnify/ENA primary metagenome ERZ780141 (study PRJEB29588, sample SAMEA2154047) | human gut metagenome | biome: human gut; feature: human-associated habitat; material: faeces | place: Denmark | collected 2008/2010 ... | reverse complement strand
TTGACGCAGGATGGGTAGACCACGACCGCCAGATTGGCCAGACCGGTGTGACAGTGCATCCAAAGGTGTATATCGCATGTGGTATCTCCGGTCAGATTCAGCATATCGCAGGTATGCAGGACTCTGGTATCATCATCTCCGTGAACAACGACCCTGAGGCTCCTATCAACAAGATTGCCGATTATGTAATCAACGGCACTGTGGAGGAGGTCGTTCCAAAACTCATAAAGTATTATAAGCAGAACTCAAAGTAAAGAACATCATGGCTAATTATTATAGCGACCATCCGGAATTTGATTTCTATCTCAATCACCCGGAAATGAAACGCGTCGTTGAGCTCAAGGAACGCAACTTCGCAGACAAAGACAAGTATGAGGATGCACCCGTAGACTTCGACGATGCCATCGAGAACTACAAGCGTGTGCTCGACATCACCGGCGACATCGCCGCCAATATCCTCGAACCCAACAGTGAGGCTGTTGACCTCGAAGGTCCACACCTCGTGGAGGGACGCATGCACTATGCTTCGAAAACATACGAGAACATCGAGGCTACACGTCAGGCAAGACTCTGGGGCATCTCAATGCCTCGCCGCTACGGCGGTCTGAACATGCCTATCACTCCTTATTCCATGGCTTCGGAAATCGTGGCTACGGCAGATGCCGGATTCCAGAACATCTGGAGCTTGCAGGACTGTATCGAGACTCTCTATGAGTTCGGTTCTGAGGAGCAGCGCCAGAAGTATATTCCACGTGTATGTGCCGGAGAGACCATGAGTATGGACCTCACTGAACCTGATGCCGGTTCTGACTTGCAGCGCGTAATGCTCAAGGCTACATACAGCGAGGAGGAGGGATGCTGGCTGCTCAATGGTGTGAAGCGTTTCATCACCAACGGCGACTCTGACATCCATCTCGTGCTGGCCCGTTCAGAGGCAGGCACACACGACGGACGTGGACTCTCAATGTTTATCTACGACAAGAACCAGGGTGGCGTTACCGTGCGCCACATCGAGAACAAGCTCGGTATCCACGGTTCACCTACCTGTGAGCTGGTATACAAGAATGCCAAGGCAGAACTCTGCGGAAGCACCCGTATGGGACTCATCAAATATGTGATGGCGCTCATGAACGGTGCCCGTCTGGGTATCGCCGCACAGTCTGTCGGCGTGAGCCAGGCAGCCTACGACGAGGCTCTTGCCTATGCCAAGGACCGCAAGCAGTTTGGCGAGGCTATCGTGAAGTTCCCAGCCGTATACGATATGATTGCCCGCATCAAGGCAAAGCTTGACGCCGGTCGCAGCATCCTGTATCAGACAGCACGCTACGTTGACATCTACAAGGCTCTTGAAGATATCTCCCGTGAGCGCAAACTCACTCCGGAGGAGCGTCAGGAGCAGAAGAAGTATGCCCGTCTTGCTGATGCCTTCACTCCAGTGGCAAAGGGTATGAACTCTGAGTATGCCAACCAGAATGCATACGACTGCATCCAGGTGCATGGCGGTTCGGGATTCATCATGGAATACAAGTGTCAGCGCCTGTACCGCGACGCACGTATCTTCTCTATCTACGAGGGTACTACTCAGTTGCAGGTTGTAGCTGCATTGCGTTACATCACCAACAGCACCTATCTCAACATCATGAAGGAGATGCTCGAGAGAGAGGTGTCTGAGGATATGAAGCCGCTGCATGTGCGTGTGGCAAAGATGATAGAGCTCTACGAGCAGTCGCTCGAATACGTGAAGCAGGCTGAAAACCAGGAGGTGCTCGACTTCCTCGCCCGTCGCCTCTACGATATGACTGCCGATATCCTCATGTCGCTGCTCATCATCGGTGACGCTACTGCCTCACCGGAACTCTTCGCCAAGAGTGCACAGGTTTATGTGCGCTATGCTGAGGAGGAGGTAATCGGCCACAGCTGCTATGTCAAGAGCTTCATAGCCGAGGATTTGGTGAACTTCCGTGCCGCAGAGTAAGCGGATCAGAATTTATATATACAACATATTAAGGGGATATGCAGACTGTATCAAGTCTTGCATATCCCCTTTGTATTGGGGGTATCACCATTTTGCAAAAGCTGTTGCCATGTTCACTCTTCTGTCTGCGTCTTAGGCCAGTTCACGAGATACAGTTTTTCCGTTGCTCGTGTGAAGGCTGTGTATAGCCAGTGGATATAGTCGGGCGTGAGCATGTCGTCGGTCATGTATCCTTGGTCCACATACACGTGTGCCCATTGTCCGCCCTGAGCCTTGTGGCAGGTCACGGCATAGGCGAATTTCACCTGCAATGCGTTGTAGTATTTGTCAGACCTCACGTGTCCCATGCGTTCGCTCTTCAGTCTAAGGTCGGCATAGTCTGCAAGGACGCCATTGAAGAGCTGTTCGCTCTGTTCGCGGGTCAGCGATGGCGATTCAGACTGCAGCGAGTCAATGATGACGGTGGCCTGCAGCTCGTAGTTGTCGTAGTCGGGGAATTCAAGGGCGAGGTCGGCGAAGCGGAAACCATACAATTCTCTGATGTTGCGTACGCGGCGCACCTTCGCCCTGTCGCCGTTGGCGATGAATGAGAAAGGCGTCTTCTCCATGTCGGCAGTAGGCGGCTTGGGAGCTGGTTCCGATGATTTGGCAGCCTCACGAGCCTTTTTCTCCTCCTGTTCCACCCAGAAATAGTTGTTTCTCACAATCATCAGCATGTCGCCAGGTGTCAGTTCGTCCTCCCTGCCGAGCACCATGCCCCGGATGCCGTTGTTGTATACGTTAGCCCTCTTGTTGCTGCGAGTCACCACCATTGTCTCGTCGAGTCCCACCTCAGAGTAGCTGCCGGCAAGCTGTTCTATCAGTTCGTCGCCAGGCACCATCTGGATGTCGGCAAAAGCCTTGAACCTTATTTTGGGCAACTGTGTAGCCTCGTCGTGGGTTATCATCTGGCGTATCACGTTGGCGTTGTATAAGATGCCGGAGTCGTGAGCCTGTCGCAACACCTCGTTCAGTTCCACACTGTGCATCGTCAGGAAATAGTTGGCGGCGAGACTGTCAGCCATGAGAGCCGGCGACTCCTCTTCGCCGACAGGAGGCAGCTGCGCCCTGTCGCCGACAAGCATCAGCCGGCAGTTGTCGCCGGAGAACACGAACTCCATGAGGTCGTCGAGCAGACAGCCGCTGCCGAATCCCGGCGCACCGCCACCGGAAGCGAATCCGTCGTTAGACACCATAGAAGCCTCGTCAACGACAAACAGCGTGTCACGCTGCTTGTTTATGTTGAGGCTGAATCCCGTCATGTCGCCGGTGAAAGTCTTCTGCCGGTATATCCTGCGGTGGATGGTGAATGCCGGCATTCCCGCATTCATGGATAGCACTTTGGCAGCCCTTCCCGTGGGAGCAAGCAGCACCACCCTCTGGTGCAAGCGAGCCAAAGTCTTGACCATAGCCGCCGAGAGCGACGTCTTTCCGGTACCTGCCGAACCACACATCACCATCGCCGGACGGTCGTCGCGACAAGTCATGAACCTGCAGAACGTACGTATCGCTTCCTGCTGTTCGTCAGTGGGGCAGAAGCCGAAGGTTTCTGTGATGGCCCTGCTTAATTCATCCTCAATCATGGTTATTTTTAGCTAAACTCTTGATATTACAAATTATTTACCGTAATTTTGCATATTACGATATTCTATCGACGAGTGCAAAGTTACGCTAAAGATTTCTTTATAGCAAGGCAAGAAGAATGAAAATAAAACTCAACCATATACTTGCCGCCATCGTGGTGGTGCTCCTCGCTCTCTGTTGGGCGAGCGTTAGGCGTCCTATGCACTTCGCCGACCAGCGTAAGCAGCGAGAGTCGGAAGTCATACAACGGCTGACGGAAATCCGCAAGGCGGAAAAAGTCTACAGACAGCGCTTCGGAATATACGCCGGGTCTTTCAGACAGCTCATCGGGAGCGGACTGCTTGCCGATTCGCTGCGCTACGTGCCGTATTCAAGAGGACAGGAGTTTGAGCTCTCAGCCTCGGTGCATACAGGCAAGTCGGGAGCCGCAGTGCCAGTGATGGAATGCGGCGCGCCATACGATGCCTATCTGCAAGGACTCGACGAGAACAGCATCCGCGAGCTCACCGAAGGGGCAAACGGAAGGGGAGAATATCCGGGAATGAAATTTGGAGACATCACAACACCTAATGACAATGCAGGAAACTGGGAATAACATATCACAGCAGGAACATCGACTAATGATAAGAGTGGGACATGGATCACTCGCCTTCGCATACAGAAATGGCGATGGTGCAGGATTCTCGTTCGTGCCATACGCCATAAATGGTGGAATCTCCATGGCGGCAAACCTCAGAGAGGCGTTGCGCGACGATACGCTCCGACTGGCGAAATGGAGGAAAGTGCAGGTGCTTCTCGACTCGCCGGTGGTGATGGTGCCTATCGACGAATACGACGAGCACAGCAAGGAGCTGCTCTATAACTACACCGTGATGGGACAGGAGAACAATGCCGTGCTCGCCACCATACTGCCGCAGGTGAACGCCGTGGCACTGTATTCGCTGAACAAGGACCTGAGACTCGTGCTCACCGACAATTTCTCCGACATAAAGGTGCATCCGGTATGTGGGTCAACATGGCAATATCTGCAGCGACGAAGCATGGCTGGCAACAACGAGAAACTGTATTGCTATTTCCACGACGGGAAGATGGAGCTTTGCAGCTTCCGCAAAAACAGGTTCCGCTTCTCCAACACGTTCGAAGTGGCGCATGCCAACGATGCCGCATATTTCATCCTTTCGGTATGGAATCAGCTGGCGATGAACGAGAAGAAGGACGACATCTATTTGTGTGGCGAATTCAAGGAGCGCGACGCTCTGATAGAAGAACTCCATCGCTTTGTAGCCAACATATACAAAATCAAGGCGTCGTCGGATTTCAACCGCCATCCGCTGACCTTGCAGGAAGGTGTGCCTTTCGATATGGTGACGGCACTGCTGAAATGAACATGGGCAGGACTTGGCGGCAAGTCCACTCATCAATAACAATAATATAATGCGCATAATAACAGGATTATACAAGGGAAGGAGATTTGATGTGCCCCGCACCTTCAAAGCCCGTCCCACGACAGATTTCGCAAAGGAGAACATTTTCAACGTTCTCAACGGATATATAGATTTCGAAGGCACCACAGCTCTCGACCTCTTCTCCGGCACGGGAAGCATATCGCTCGAACTCGTGTCGAGAGGTTGTCAGCAGGTAATCAGCGTGGAAGCCGACCGCGACCACCATGCCTTCATCAAACAATGTGTGGCAAAGCTCGGAGCCGGCAACTGTGTGACGATACGTGGCGATGTGTTCCGCTTCATCAAGGGATGCAAGCAGCAGTTCGACTTCATCTTCGCCGACCCGCCATACGCCCTGCCGGAATTGCCAACACTGCCAGAGCTCGTGTTCAAGGCAGGAATGCTCAAGCCGGGAGGCGTGTTCGTGTTTGAACATGGAAAGAAGAACGACTTCAGCCAGCATCCGAATTTCGTGGAGCATAGAGAATACGGAAGTGTGAACTTCTCTATATTCAGGGAGGCAGACAAGGAGGCAGATGATTGACCACGCTACGATAGAAAGAATCAAGGATGCGGCAAACATCGTGGATGTCGTCTCTGAGTTTGTGACGCTCAAGAAAGTGGGCGCCAACTACAAAGGATTATGCCCGTTCCACGACGAGAAGACACCGTCGTTCTATGTCTCGCCGGCACGCGGAATCTGCCACTGCTTCTCATGCGGAAAGTCGGCAAATCCCGTCAGCTTCCTCATGGAACATGAGCAGATGACGTATGTGGAGGCACTGAAATGGCTCGCCAACAAATACAACATCGAAGTGCGTGAGCGCGAGATGAGCGAAGAGGAGAAGCGGGAGCAGAACGACCGTGAGAGTATGTTCATCGTCAACAAATGGGCGATGGAATATTTCAACAACATCCTCCTCAACGATGTAGATGGCAGAGCGGTAGGCATGCAGTATTTCCGCAGCCGCGGTTTCCGCGACGACATAATAGAGAAATTCCATCTCGGTTTCGCCCTTCCGTCGCGTAATGCCCTCGCGCAGGAAGCCCTGCGCAAGGGATTCAACGAGAAATATCTCATAGCCACCGGACTATGCTTCAAGCGTGACAACGGAGAACTCGTAGACAAATATTCGGGCAGGGTGATGTTTCCGTGGATTGGAGTCAACGGCAACGTGAGGGCCTTCGGCGGACGACTTCTCGATTCCCGCACAAAGGGAGTGCAGCAGAAATACATCAACTCCTCCGACTCGGAGATATACCACAAGGAACGCGAACTGTATGGCATCTTCCAGGCAAAGAAGGCGATAGCCAAAGAGAACTGCGTGTATATGGTGGAGGGATACACTGACGTGATTTCCATGCACCAGTGTGGTATAGAGAATGTGGTGGCAAACTCTGGTACGGCACTCAGCGTGTATCAGATACGGCTCCTTCACCGCTTCACCGACAATATCGTGTTGCTCTACGACGGTGACGCCGCAGGAATCCATGCCGCCATGCGAGGCATCGACATGCTCCTCGCTGAAGCGATGAAAGTGAAGGTGCTGCTGCTGCCGGGAGGCGACGACCCCGACAGTTTCGCACGCAAGCATACGGCGGAAGATTTCCGCAAATATGTGGCCGACCATCAGCAGGACGTGATAGAATTCAAGATAGCCTATCTCTTGAAGGGCGTCACCGATCCGATGAAGCGCTCAGAGGCGATAAGCAGTATCGTGAAGAGCATATCGGTGATACAAGACCAGATAGTGAGAGCCACATATCTGCAGGACGCAGCCCACCGCATCGGCATAAACGAAGCTACGCTCATCACCACGATGAACAAGTTTATCCGCAGCGGCAAGGAGGCGGAACTGAAGGAGCAGCAGCGAGAGCAGCAAAGCACTCCCGCAGCAGACCAGCCGGAGCAGCAGACTCAGGTGGGACCGGAACCGCCAATGCAGCAGGCCAAGAAGGTGGAGTATATGCTCATGCAGGCTGTGGTGAGACACGGAGAGCAGATAATCTACGATAATGTGGAGACTGCCGACGGACAGACCATGGCGCTCAACGTGGCGCAGTATGTCAGCTACGACCTCGGCACCGACAACCTCTCATTCTCTGTGCCGCTATATAACAAGGTGTTGCAGGAAGTGGTGGACCATAGCGCCGATCCCGGCTTCAAGGCAGAAGACTATCTGATGAAGCATCCCGATATGGAGATTAGCAAACTCGCCACAGAAATGTCGTTCGACAGGTTCCAGCTGCGCAAAGGAGCCAAGCTGCGCACCGGCGATGATGTGCTGAGAAACCAGATAGTCCATCTCGTGCTCGATTTCAGAATGGACGTGGTGTCAGAGAAACTTGCGCATCTCAAGAAGGAGATATCGCTCAACACTGGGAACCAGGAAAAACTCATCTCGCTCATAAAGGAGTATCAGGAGACCCAGAAGCTCCGCAATGCCATAGCCAAGGAACTTGGCAGCGAGATAATAATATAAGGTGGCACGTCATTGTGCTCAATGCGCCGCATGATGCATCTGATAAAGAAAGAGATGCTCATGCCGGCGGTATACATCAATGCTTATGGAGTATCTGTATTGGATTTTTATAAGTGTCTACGTCATTGTCGTCGTTGCGACAATCATCAATGTGCTCATGGACAACAGACTGCCCGTGAAGACCATGGCATGGGTAATGGTGCTTGCCTTCATGCCAGTGGTGGGCATTGTGCTCTATTTCTTCTTCGGGCAGGACACGAGAAAGGAGAAACTCATAAGCCAACACAGTCTCGACCTGCTCACCAAACGATCGATGCTGGAATTTGCCGTGCAGACTGACCTCAAGGTGCCGGATGGTAGCGAGACGCTGGTGAAACTCTTCGCCTCGCAGAACTGGGCGATGCCTTTCAAAGACAATGCCGTGGACATCTACACCACGGGATACGACTTCTTCAGCTCCTTGTTCCGTGAGATAGGAGCGGCAAAGAGCAGCATACACCTCGACACATATATCTTCGACCATGACTCGCTCGGACAACTACTCGCCGACATGCTCATAGACAAGGCGCGGGAAGGAGTGGAAGTGAGAGTAATCTACGACGATGTGGGATGCTGGAACGTTCACGACTCCTTCTTCAAGCGTATGCGTGATGCCGGTATCAAGGTGATGCCATTCATGCCCGTGCGCTTCCCTGCTTTCACAAGCAAGGTGAACTACCGCAACCACCGCAAGCTCTGCGTCATCGACGGCAGAGTGGGATTCATCGGCGGCATGAACGTTGCCAAACGTTATGTCACGGGCACTGACGGCCATAGCTGGCGTGATACCCATCTCAAGATTGTAGGAGGAGCGGTGTATGCCATACAGAGGGCGTTTCTCATCGACTGGTATTTCGTTTCTGGCACTCTCATCACCGACCGCCGCTATTATCCCGAACTGTCTGGAAACGTGAAGAACGACATTGTGATACAGATAGTGACGAGCAGTCCGGTGGAGAAGTGGCCAGACATAATGCAGGGCTATGTGCGCATACTGCTTGAGGCGCGCCGCTATGTGTATATAGAGACTCCATATTTCCTCCCCACCGAGACGGTGATGTCGGCAATGCGTATCGCCGCTCTGGCTGGCGTAGATGTGAGGATAATGATTCCCCGCCATGGCGATGCAAAGTTCGTGGAGTGGGCGAGCCGGTCGTATGTCTTCGAGACCATTCAGGCTGGCGTAAAGGTATACCTCTACCGTCCGGGATTTCTTCATTCCAAGCTTCTCGTTTGCGATGATATAGTGTGTACCTGCGGTTCTACCAACGTGGACTTCCGCAGTTTTGAGAACAATTTCGAGGCGAACGCCTTCATCTACGACCGTGAAACCACTTTGCGTTTCAAACAGATTTTCATGGACGACATCAAGGAGTGCAACTTCGTCACCGAGCGTATGATAAGCAGAAAGCGTCCGTTCGCCCAGCGTCTGTGGGAATCTGTAGTGCGTCTTCTCTCGCCATTGTTGTAAGCGGGAGCTGTCAGCCTCTATGGACTGTAATTGTTTTGCCAAGGGTGAAACCACAAAAAAAACGGAAAAGGATAGTTATGGATGGAAAATCGGGTACTGGTGCTGCCCCATTTGGGTGCTGGCGTTGCCCATTTTGCCTTTTATGTATATAAGTTCGCAGCTTGCTGAAACCCTTGGTGGAAAACATGGAAAAGGGCTTACACTTCATTCAAGAGAGGTGTCAGCCCTTTGTTGGTAATTCTAATCGTTCATTAGAACTTTATCTCCGATCGCCCATTATGGCTTGCTTGGTTTTTGAACTTTTAGAAGAAACGGTTTACAGACCGATGATGCTTTTATCCACCCAGTATACTATGATACCGGCGAGATAGCCTACGAAGGCAATCCATGACACCTTCTTCATATACCAGCCGAATGTTATCTTCTCGAGACCCATTACAACCACACCGGCAGCAGAACCGATGATGAGCATAGAACCGCCAACGCCGGCACAGTAGGCAAGCAGCTGCCAGAAGATACCGTCTACAGACATGTCGCCACCGATGCTTGGGTCTACAGGATACATACCCATGCAGCCAGCTACGAGAGGCACGTTGTCTACGATGCTTGAGAGCACTCCGATGATACCGGTCACGAGATAGTGGTTGCCTTCGAACACCACGTTGAGGCCGTTGCCGAGCTGTGTCAGCACACCGATTGTTTCAAGACAAGCCACAGCCATCAGAATTCCGAGGAAGAAGAGAATCGTTGACATGTCGATGCGTGAGAGCATATTGCTTACGCGCTTCTGCATGGTGCTCTTCTTGGCACTCTTGGGCAGATGGCTATAGAATAGCTCTGTGACGGTCCAGAGCAGTCCGAGAACGAGCAGTATGCCTACGAACGGAGGCAGATGGGTGATAGACTTGAAGATAGGCACGAAGATGAGTCCGCCCACACCGAGGAAGAACACTGTCTTGCGCTGAACGGCGGTAAATTCGCTTGATGTCAGTTCGCCGCCCTGCTCTTGAGGCAATGCCAGTTCGCCTTTCAGTGAGAAACTCAGTATGTAAGCCGGTATCACCATTGATACAATAGATGGCACAATGATTTCCTTTATCATTCCGAGGGCTGTTATCACTCCTTTGTTCCAGAGCATGATGGTGGTCACGTCGCCGATAGGAGAGAAGGCACCGCCGGAGTTGGCTGCGATTACCACGAGGGCTGCATATATGATGCGGTCTTTATGTTCGCTGACGAGTTTTCTGAGTATCATGATCATCACGATGGACGTGGTGAGGTTGTCGAGTATTGCCGAGAGGATAAAGGTCATGAAGGCGATACGCCACAGCAGGGCTTTCTTGCTCTTTGTCTTCAGTGTATCCCTGACGAAATTGAAACCGCCGTTCTGGTCTACAAGTTCCACGATTGTCATTGCTCCCATGAGGAAGAACAGTGTGGTGGCAGTGCTGCCAAGGTGGTGTTCAATGGCTTCGTTGACTACAGACGGAATTTTGTCGCCGATGGCGGCAGAGAGATACTGCGATGGATCACACATGAAGATTGTCCAGCAACCCACGAACATGAGCAATGCGATTGCTGCCTTGTTTACCTTCGTCACGCTCTCGATGGCTATGAAGAAATAGCCGATCACGAATACCGTAACGATTAGCATTGATAAGCTTGTCATTTTTTTGGTTATTAATTTTGATTAGTTTGATTTGTTCGTTTGTAATATCGACTTTGCAAAGTTAAGCATTAAATTGGTATGCGCAACATTTTTTTAATTAAAAAAAACATAACGGTGATATATGCGTAGTGTTGTTGGGTGGGGTAGTAATGATTTGCAGCGGTGTCGGTTTTGTTGTGTGTAATGCAAAAAAAACTCGGACATGCCCCTGTGTTGCAGGGCATGTCCGAGATAAGTTGTAGACTCAGGGCTACTTGTTTTCCAAAGATAGCCTTTCGTATTGTTTCTTTTCTGGATATTATCCGCAGTGGAAGTATCCCTCAACGAGCTTCAGGATTTCAGCCTCGTTGTTCTGGATGTCCTCACGCAGAGTCTTGTCGCCGAAAGCTCTCAGCTGCTTCTGGATACCGTCGATCATCATTGCAGAGAATACTCCGTGCTCCTCGAATACCTTGCGGAACTTCTCGAGGCAGTCAGCAGAAGCCTCGCAGCTGTCTGGCAACTGTGCGAGAGCAGCAACGCGCTCAGCGTTCTCAGCATCGTGGATGTTGTAGTTAACGTATGTCTTCTCAGCGATTTCGAGAGCGTCCTTCATCTCGAATCCGTGGCGGCAAGCCACGCAGAGACCAGCGATGAGCTGATAGATGTCAGCAGAACCGTCTGGTGAGCGCATCTCTACAGTCTGCTTCAGTGATGTGTCGTAGCCAGCTGCTGTGTCGAGTGGGTTAGCACCGTGGCACATGTCGCATTTTGAAGTCCATCCCAGTGGCACACGTACGAGCACTGATCTGTTGCAGTCGCCCCAGCATACGTTTGTAGGAGCCTCCTGATGAGGAACGAGACGGAAGTAAGAAGTAGGGTTCTTGTTTCCGAATGCGGTGATGGCAGGAGCGAGGTCCATCATACCGGCGATCATTGTGCGAGCCTCGTCGCTGAGCTTGCCGTCGTGGATCATCATGTTCTTGCCGTCCTTCATGATTCTCATGTGGATATGGAGACCAGAACCAGCCTTTCCTGTTGTGATCTTAGGAGCGAATGTCACGTTGAGACCCATACGGTCTGCTACGTTTCTGATCACCCACTTTGCGATCATGAGCTGGTCAGCGCTCTCCTGACAGTCGATAGGCAGGAACTCGATCTCGCCCTGCTCATAAACGTTGCCGTCCATTCTGAAGTTACCTACCTCAGAGTGACCATATTTGATCTGTCCGCCGGTTCTTGAAATGTAGTACATACATTTTGTGCGGAAATCTGTTGTCTTAGCGTATGGAGCAGACTCGTGGTAGCCCTTCTGGTCAACAGCAGGGAATGTGCCGTCGTCTGGAGTGATAACGTAGTATTCCAACTCGCCCATAGACTGGAACTCCATGCCTGTAACCTCGCGGAAAGCCTTTGCAGCCTTTGCCAGAGTGTGCTCAGGTGCACTCTCGAGTGGCTGTCCGTCCTTGTCGAAGAAGGAAGCGAGCATGCAGAGAGTAGGAACTTCTGCGAATGGGTCAACGAAAGCTGTGCGGTAGCGAGGCACTACATAGAGGTCGCTGCTGCTTGCGCTGATGAATGGGAACAAGCTTGAGCCGTCAACGCGCTCACCACAAGTGAGGATAGTGTCGAGGTAGCTCAGACTGTTGATTACGAAATTCAGAGTCTTAAGCTTGCCGTCGCCTCCTGGATACATGAAGTTGACCATCCGGATTTCATTGTTGCGGATGAAGCTGATGATGTCTGCTTTTGTGAATTCACTTGCCGGTTTCTGTAGAAATTCCACTACTTCGTTGGCATTGAGTATTAGTTCTTCGCTGTTCATAGTAAAAGTATTAAAATGATATTAGAAATAGCCTTTTCGGGCGGCAAATATACGCATTTACTTTGTTCGTACAAAATAAAAAACCTAAATATTTGACAAAATGACAAATCTTTAGGCTTTTTATCCATTTATACCCTCTTTGTGGCTCCGGCTTTGGCTTTTTTTATCTAAAATAGGATATTAGGGCTTGTTCGTTTTTTTATTGACGGGGCCTTTATTTCTTGCCCTTAGGGGAGTGTGTGGCTAATGCTCTTTCCCGACATTCCCGATCATTTTCAGGTCCTTCTCGCTCAGTCCTGTCTTGTCGAGCGGCATTGCCTTGTTGTGGTCGTTGAGATAGCGGCGGGGGGCCGAATGCAGTTTGCCGGAACTGATATTCAGGGAGTCGGCACGGTATGGTGTGCTGATTCCTGCCAGTCCGAGCATGGAGTGGAAGAACGACGCACTGCTTGCCACCGGCTTGTGGCGGTTGGCGACGAGTGTGGCGTGAATGCCCGGGTATAACCTGTCGTAGCTCTCCGACACCCATGCTATGAGCGGCACGTGCAGCTCGTAGTATGATGGAGTGGGTGAGGCGTGAAGAAACAGTTTGCGGTCGTCGTCGAAGATGTTCTCGCCGTGGTCGGAGGTGTATAGCATGGCAGCTACAGCCCCTGTCTTGCGCAGTGCCGCGATAATGTCGTGTAGCAGTCTGTCGGTCTGACGGATGCTGTTGTCGTATGCGTTTACGAGTTGCTGCCTGTTCGACGCCTTGGCTTCAGAAGCGTCGTCGGGACGGAAGAAGGCTTCGCTCCGAGGATAGCGTTCGCGGTAGTTGAAGTGCGAACCGTAGCAGTGCAGCACTATCAGTTCCCGTTTCCTGTTCTTTGCCAATACCTTATTTAATATAGTCAGCATCTCCTCGTCGGGAGTGTTGGCTCCTTCCTTGCTGTGTTCCTTTATGAAAGTCCAGTCGTCGGCCTCCTCTCCGAAGAAGTCGATGAACGAGTGGTTCGGGAGTTGGTTTGAGATGAAGGTGGTGTGGAAGCCGGCCTCTTTGAATGCCTCTATTATTCCCTTCTCTCTGTATATGCGGTCGTAGTCGGTGGCAGAAGCCGCCGAGAGGAGCATAGGCACGCTTTTGTGGGTGGTGTTCGACTGCGACATCACGTTGCTGAACGCCACCAGCCCCCTTTCCCGCTGCATCAGCGGAGTGGTGGGCCTGTTGTATCCGTAGATGGAGAATTCGCAGGCACGTGCCGTTTCGCCAACCACCATCACGTATATCTCCCTGCCGTCGTATGCCGTTTCCTTTTTTGCCTTGAAGGAGAATCCCTTTGACGTTTCGGCATAGTGGTTGGTCTGGTATGTACGTTCGCCGGCGAGATAGATATTGTATATGACGTTGGCAGGGTAGAGGTCCAGTTCCGCCCTGTAGTCATTGTCGGTGATATATGCGGCAGAGAGCGACAGCAGTCCGGCGGCAGTCAGTGCGCCGCCGATTATCCTCTGGTTGTGGATGAATGTCTTCGTGGTAGTCTTCTTTCCTCTTATCGACACCACGCCAAGGATGAGTATTGGCAGATATACTATGAATACGAAAGCCACTCCAGGCACGAGGTTGTCGAGCAGTTCCATAGCTTCGCCCGGATTGGTGGTCACGAGATTCAGAAACATGTCCACGGCGATTATCCCCTTGCCGAAAAGGTATAGCAATACTATCTGGAATGCCGCAAAGAATATAAACAGGAACAGGCCCCAGATGGGTTTTCCCGGTTTGCGGCTGAGCGTCATCGCCATCCAGTATATGCCGGCAGGCAGTAATACGTTGGCGAGAGAAGCCGCCACACCGAGCTGCTCCGTCACGCAAAGAGCGATGTTTGGCAGCAGGAGAGCTGCTATGGTGATAAAAAACAAGTGGTGCGGATGTGCACACCACTTGTATATGTTTGTTATTGTCTTCATTCTGTAGTTGTTGATAGTGCGTATGGTTTAGTATACCAGTCCCACATTGTCCACCCAGAAGGTGTTGCCCGGTGTTCCGATGTATGCGCCGCCGTGGCTCGAGGAGAACTGCAGCACGAGGTGTGTCGGTGTCTCGTCGGCATCGGCCCATCCCGTTTCTCTCACTATCACGCTCTTTCCCTTGCTGTTGCGAGCGTAGTCGCAGGAGCGCAGTCCCATGGTGGCTGCGTTGTAGTGAGGGTTGTGTCTGATATCTCCATACATGATATTGTATGTCGCTCCGTTCACCCATCTCGTAGACTTGCCGTATTTCACCACCAGCGTGCCCACGCGCTTTGCCGTGATGTTGCCTTTCTTGTCTTCGTGTCTCTTCTGCAGATAAAGCACCGTGATGCAGTAGTCCTGTCCGGGCACTGTGGATGGGCTGCTGAATCCGGTTTCCTTTATTCTGTTTCTCGTTCCCGGCACAGAAACCTTGTAGTCGTATCTAAGAGCTTTGGGGCGTTTGTTGAAGCGGATACCCCAGTTCATGTTCTTCGGACCGTCTTTTGTTCCGGTGATAGGTTCCTTCATGTCGCCGAGATATATCGAACCGGCAGCCAGCACCTTTATGTTTATCATTCCGAGAGCCTTGCAGGTCTCTATGTGAGTCATCATCTTGGCGCAGTAGCCGTGGCCGGGATGCACGTCGCGGTATACCGAGTTGTTTGTCTTCGTGATGCCCATCACCTTTGCCATCACGTTGGATGTTCCCCAAGGCGAACCGCCGAGGTTCTTGTATGGATTATTGTTGTTGATGGTCATGTTTGGGCCGATGGCATATATCGTCTTTTTCTTTCCGCCGATGACGGCAGACTCCTTGATGTTTCTCACCACCCAGTTGTCCATCTTTCCATATTCCAACAGTTCAAACTTCTGTGCCAGAACCTCAGACGATGTGGCGGCCAGAAGCAGTCCGCACAATGCTATTCTAATACCTTTTATCATGTCGTTGATTTTTTATATGATACAAATATGTTGCAAAGTTACTCCATTCTTTCTTATGATGGTCTTTTTGTATGGTGTAAAAATGTTCAAAATGTCTTATTTGCTCGGTTTATCCTCTTTCCCGGTGGCAATTCTGTGTTTTGGGGAATAAAATACTTGTGGCATTCAGAGTCGACGCTATGACTGCCTGAGATCTAAATCTGGAACTTGGATTATTATTTTCTGAAAAGATTTTGCTGTTTGAATCTATTGTCGTAGATTTGCGGTGAGAAACTTATTTGGATAATAACTAAAACGTTTGAAATTTATGGATTTGACACACAATATGATAGAATATGTGAACTGCTGTGTCGGTGCTTTTGCCAAATCGTTTTAGTTTGACATTGGCACAGTCGTACGCTTACCTGCGTAGGTTTAGAGGTATAGATTTTCTTATTGGTTGTTATGCTGCAGAGCATACACTTTCTATAGAGGATGCTGTGGAGGATATTATGTTGTTATGCCAAAAGAATGGAGGACGGTAGGGATGTTGAAACCTGCAATTCAATATTTCTTTGGTACAGAAAAAGCAATAAGTTACTTAAAGAAAATTTAATTATGAGTGAAGATACTCAATTTCAGATAGAATGTCTCTCTGCCGAATTGGTTGAGATGCTTATGCGCAGGTATGGATGGGATATGAAGAATGCACTTGACGAACTGTATTCTTCAGAAACCTATAAACGATTGTGTAATCCTGCTTGTGGCTTGTTTTATGGAGGGGCTGTATATGTATTCTCGTATTTGGAAAACGAGATAGAAACAGGTGTGGTAAATTAAAATTGTCTGTCATTTTTTTATCCTGTAACGAATATTGAGACACCATATGTGTACCTTTGCACTTGAATCAATGATGATACTATTATGGAAGAAACAAAGAAATTTTATTATGGATTTGTGCCGAGAGTGCTTAACGAGGATATCTTGTCTTTTCTCTGTATCAAGCATAAGGATGAAATAGGTTTAGGAAGTTACAAGGATTTTCCTTGTCCACGCATTCGCTATGTAATAGACAAGAACAGATTCGGGTACGCATACTTTGGTGACTTCTTCTTTTGGGAAGATGGCGGATTGTATGTTTGGCAACAGAGTGAAGAATTTGAAGAAGACCATAATCCTGACATTGTAGAAGACTACTTCGGGCATCCTTGTGAAGGACGTGGATACACATTGCGCTCAATCTTTGCAGGAGTAGACACTGGTTATGATGACAGCAATGGCAGTAGGATGTTTACTGGCGATATTGTGTTGGTAAAAGAACGGGATGGATACGAAATGGGAGCTTTATGTCTTGCTTCACTATGCGGTCGGATTGGCGATGGCTTCTATGGCTTTCCTTTGGACAATCACTCTTTGACGCTGGATATGTGTAAAGAAGGGGGTTATCATTTAGAGCGTATCGGAACTGTGTTCTATCAACTCGACCCATGCGAAGAACCGATACCTATATGGGATAAAGCTTTGACCTACAACAATACTTACCGCGATAAAGAGGATGAATCCGTCTTGCGTACTATGGCAAGATACACACCCAACTTTGATAAGGAAGTATGGAAATACTTGGGACTGGAGATACTTGGGGTGGAGGAGTTTAACTGGAGATAATAACTATATAAACAATAAGTCAATGAAAGATTATATCGTATTTATACAAGACCTTTTATCAGGTCGAAATGAAGAGTTTGATAATGCAGACAAAAAACGTATCAGACTTATCAGGCATAAGGACAATAGGAAAGAGAAAATAATTGATGGAAAGAAGTATTCCAACTCGCTCTTCGATTTGTATCTTTATGAACATGACGTGTTCCTAAGTTATCAAAGTGAGCAAGTCGAAAAAAGTTTTAAAGATGTAGATTATATCGTTTCGTTTATTGGTGAAGAAGGTACATCGTCTCGATTTGTTGGCGTCTTTAAAAACAATGGCGTATTGAAAGAAATAGAAGACTACAATGGAGAAGTGCAAGCCAAGTTTGATTTCTCTGAACTTGATGGCTTCAAGCTACTTAAAGAAAAGGTCGTAATAGAATGGAGTAATCCCAGAAGTTGGCTTCAAGGGTTTAACAATAAAATGCCTGTAATAAGAATCGATCGTGGGCTACAAGAGAATAATATTCCTGTCTTTACCTGTTTTGAGGATGTCGTTCTTAATTATAATCAACTTAAATTGATCTTTAAATCAAACAATAAGGAGTGGAAGGCCAAGTTGGAAAGTTGTAATTGTATCTATCTTATCCTTGACAAACTAACTGGTAAACAATATGTGGGTTCTACTTATAGTACAAAAGGTATCTGGGACAGATGGAAGGAATATGCCAATACGGGGCATGGGGAAGATAAAGATTTAAAAGAGCTTATCAAAAACGATGCCACTTATGCGCAAAAGTATTTTCAATGGTGTATTTTAGAGACATTGCCATTGAAGATATTGCAAGAGCATGCTATAGATAGGGAGTCTCTCTATAAGCGAAAGTTTGGTACCCGTGAGTTTGGTTACAACAACAATTAAGCCTATGTCACTCATTCAAAAATACATCTGGGTTATCAAGACCATTCATCGTTCTGGTCGCATTACATTGAAAGATCTCAATGAAAAGTGGCGTGAGAATATTGACCTTAGCCGTGGTGAGAACTTGCCACGGCAGACCTTTGATCGTTGGAAAGGTGGCATTCTTGATATGTTCGGCATTGTGATTGATTGTGAACAGCATGGCAAATACCATTATTATATAGCCAATCCGGAAGTGTTAAGCGAAGGAGAGTTGCGCACATGGCTTCTTGATACCTACGGCACGGCTGAAACATTATCAAGCAGTATATCTATCCATGATAGAATACTGACAGAAGAGATTCCTTCAAGCCAAGACTTTCTTGCAACAATACTTGAAGCGATGAAGTCAAATACTGTTCTACAGATGACATTTCAATCTTTTACTATGAAAGAGGCGAAGACATTTCTTGTTGAACCATACTGTGTGAAAATGTCCGCACAGCGTTGGTATATGTTAGCAAGAAACGTAGACTATAACTACTTGCGGTTGTATTCTCTTGACAGAATGGAAAATGTCAGGTTAACAGACGCTCATTTTGTATTGCCAAAAGACTTCTGTGCAAAAGATTATTTTGCAGAATACTTTGGTGTTGTATTAGATGAATCTGCTCCGCTTCAAAGAATTGTTTTAAGAGCGGATAAATACCATCAGCACTATATGCGCACATTGCCGTTGCATCATTCGCAAAAGGAAATCTATGCATGTGATGATTATGCCGATTTTGAATTAACCCTACGTCCAACCTACGACTTCTATATGAAGTTGATGAGTTTCGGCAATATGATAAAAGTGTTAGAACCCGAAAGTCTTCAGGAGAAGATATATAAATGGTTGGAGAAAACAATAGAAGTTTACAAATAAAAATAATTAAATAAGTATGGAATCAAGATTATTTCAAGCCTTGAAGGCATTCAAAGGCGCTGATGGTTGCGAAGCAAACCTGTTTGAAGAGTTTAAGAAAATAGCAGAAGCAGCTTTTTTCTCTGGCTATTTTCTTATTAATGGCGGTTGTAAGGATGCGTATAAACTAAAGTTGACCTGCATCGAATTTTATTACCACGAGGATGATGGCAATATTAAAGATGAAAAAAAATATCTGAAAGGGAAAGATGAATTTGGTTATGCTTTAGGTGCTGTATGTCCGAATCCGTCTGGCGTGGATGTTTTGTTTGATGATCCACAAAAGAAATATCATGCGTCTTTCTTGATTAGAGGCTATAAAGCTATTGAGCCTGGTAAAAAGGAATGGGAGAATAATGAAAAAAGAAAAGATTGGGCTCCTCATGACTTTTGGTATGATCTCTTTGGTGGAGCAAATATGCTAAGCAATGGAAAGTTTAGTATAGAGTGGATAGATGAGTCTGATGAAACGCTGGGCTATGCAGAACCTATGCAGCGAATCAAAATAAACGACAACAGATTGTGGGGATTTAAACGAGTTGAAAAGCTATGATAACAGAACAATATAAAGACAAAGTGTATTTTTCACAGTTGCTACGTACAGATTATCCCAATATCTATAAGGATGTTTGTGAAATTCTGGATGCTAATAACGTAGCGCATGAAACGCTTCCTTTAACTAAGGATTATTGGTGTCGAGATTATATGCCGATACAATTTGCATGTAATTATTTTTCTCAATTTGTATACAATCCCGACTATCTAAAAGGTAAGGAAAAATACATTACTGATGTAGATAAAGTGATGAATAAGATTGAAGATAAGAATTTTACCATCAATCATTCTTCTTTGGTTATTGATGGTGGAAATATTGTTGTTGGCAAAATAGAACAACCAAATACTTACACCACTAAAGCCTTTATTGTAATGACAGACAAGGTGATGATAGAAAACAAAGGATTATCTAAAAAGGAGATAGAATCTAAAATTCTGGATTCTTTCAAACCTAACGAATGTAATTCAACTATTGATGAAATAACTATAGTATGGTTACCATGGGATAAAAAGGATGTTTGTGGGCATACGGATGGTATCTTAAGATTTGTCGGCGCACAAAAAGATGGGAAACCTGTAGTGTTAACCAATCTTTCTGTATATGATGATGGTATTGCTACTCAAATGCGTAATATCTTGATGGAATATTTTTATGTTATAGAGTTGAAACTTTCTGAATATAACGAATTAAGTTGGGCATATATCAACGCTCTTCAGACACGTGATGTTATTATTGTTCCAGGAATTGGCAATACAAAACTTGATAATGAAGCAATGGGTCAGTTCATTGCTTTATATCCTGATTATAGAGGAAGGATTTTTCAAGTTCAGATGAAAGAATTCATCGAGAAATGGGGTGGAGCTTTGAATTGTTGTTCATGGACAATTAGTGAAGATATGTCCCAATTGCATCACGATATAGAGAATGATAAAAGATTCATTTCTATCATAGAGAAGTATCAGAAAGACTCTAATAGTGTATGCTTTGATGAAATCAAATTCCTTGGTGACTATTATCCTAGAAAACTAGAGAATTATAGTAGGGAATTGGATCGTTTGTATTTTGGGTTTTAGAACATAAGTGAGCCGTGAAATATCATCCTCTAAGATTGTAAAAGAAGTACTGCTTACACCCTCTATAGTAAGCAGAACTTCTTCTACGGCACTTATTGACTTATTTTTTTAATTCTTGATTTAATGCTGGTATCTGATAGCAGATACTCTTTCCTCCGCCTGTAGGCATCAACACCAGACAGTCTTTGTTGCTAAGTATATGGCGTATAATGTTCTCTTGTAGAGGGCGAAAGGAATTATATCCAAAATATCTTTTGAGTATAGATAGCATAGGTTATTATTTTAAGATGGACTATGAATATATCTATTATTGTGACAAATGTACAAAGAATTATTGAGAAATCAGGTGACTGATACTCAATTTCAGATAGAATGTCTCTCTACCGAATTGGTTGAGATGCTTATGCGCAGGTATGGATGGGATATGAAGAAGGCACTTGACGAACTGTATTCTTCAGAAACCTATAAACGATTGTGTAATCCTGCTTGTGGCTTGTTTTATGGAGGGGCTGTATATGTATTCTCGTATTTGGAAAACGAGATAGAAACAGGTGTGGTAAATTAGAATTGTCTGTCATTTTTTATCCTGTAACGAATTGTCTGATGACTGGGATTCAGACGGGAGGAATATGGATATTACATCATGAACTTTTGGGACAGTCGTCAGGCATCTTTTCTGCCCATCAGGGGCAAGCACCGTGCCCATGTTGAGTAAGCAGCTTACCCCGGTTGGGCAAGCAGCGTGCCCATTTTTCTTCCAAATGCAGTCATCAGGACGTCAATGTAATATCCTGCAACAGCTTGCCGCCTTTTGCATTTTATAAGGCTCCCTCCTTGTTTACTCGTATCCCGTCAACTTGTCTACTTTCAATTAAACCCTAATGACCGTTTGGGGTTAATGACAAAGAGTGTGTCGCAATGATACAGGCAGGCTTGTAGTCCCACCTTATTATATATCATTACGACACACTCTTCGTTTATATCGTCTGTCTTGTCCGGCAGACCGTTTGGTATATTACAGTTCCAGGTCGCCGTTGAAGATCTCGTGCCAAGGCAGACCCTGCTTGTTCAGCTGCTCCATGAATGGATCCGGGTCGAACTCCTCCACGTTCCATACACCCGGACGGCGCCACAGTCCCTTGAAGAACATCATCGCACCGATCATTGCCGGCACACCGGTGGTGTAGCTCACTCCCTGCATTCCGGTCTCCTGGTATGCTGCCTGGTGGCTGCAGTTGTTGTATACATAGTATGTCAGCTCCTTGCCGTCCTTCAGTCCGCGGATGCGGCATCCGATGCTTGTCTCTCCGTCGTAGTTCTCGCCCAGGTCCTGTGGGTTAGGCAATACTGCCTTGAGGAACTGTAGCGGAACGATCTTCACCTTCACCTTCTTGTCAGGGTTGTCGGCCAACGGAGCCTCATATTCAATCTCGTCGATGCGCGACATGCCGAGGTTCTGTATGCAGTCGAGATAAGTCAGATACTGCTGTCCGAATGTCATCCAGAAACGTGCGCGCTTGATGGTAGGATAGTTCTTTACGAGGCTCTCAATCTCCTCGTGGTGGAGCAGATAGCTCTCCTTCGGTCCCACGTTAGGATAAGTGAGCGGCTGGTGTATTTCGAGCGGAGCAGTCTCCACCCATTTTCCGTCCTCCCAGTAGAGACCCTTCTGGGTGATCTCACGGATGTTGATTTCAGGGTTGAAGTTTGTGGCGAATGCCTTGTGGTGGTTTCCTGCGTTGCAGTCCACGATGTCGAGATACTGAATCTCATCGAAATAGTGCTTTGCAGCGTATGCCGTGAATATGCTTGTCACACCGGGGTCGAATCCGCATCCCAGGATTGCCGTCAGTCCGGCATCCTCGAAACGCTTTTTGTATGCCCACTGCCAGCTGTATTCGAAATGAGCCTCGTCTTTCGGTTCATAGTTGGCAGTGTCGAGATAGCTCACTCCGCAAGCCAGACAAGCCTCCATGATTGTGAGGTCCTGATATGGCAGGGCGAGGTTTACGCAGAGCTCCGGCTTGTAGTCGTTCATGAGAGCCTTGAGCTGCTCCACGTCGTCGGCGTCAACCTGAGCGGTCTTGATGTCAGGATTTCCGATATACTCCTTGATTTTGTCGCATTTAGACTTTGTGCGACTTGCAATCATGATGTCGGTGAAGACATCAGCGTTCTGTGCAATCTTTACGGCAGCCACGGTGGCTACACCGCCGGCGCCAATGATAAGTACTTTTCCCATATCTATGTTTTTTTTATTTTATTTCTTCTCCTTTAATTCCCAATGCACTCATGAGCGAATATCCCAGAATCTCCTGTCTGAAGTTTCCTCCCTCCATGGGCTGCATGGCAAATAGCGTGATGCGCTTGCCTTCGTCGTCTATGCGTCTGAGGGCGTGGCGCACTTTGGCGTATGCTTCCTCGTCGTCGGGAACCACCATTACCCGCTTCACTTCCTTCTGCGAACTTGCTATCATGGCGGCTTCGGCGATGAAGTCAGCTTTGCTCACCAGTTCTTCCACGGGGTATGCGCTCATCGAGAACTCTCCGAGATGGTCGTTGAATGCCATTCCGTTTATTTCCGTCTTTATGCCGGAAGGCGTGAAGTTGTCGAGACGCTCCGTTTTCTTGTCGTGGATCAACACCACCTGCACCTCGTTCTTCCCCTCTCTCACTCCTCCGTCGAGAGCTACGCAGTCTATCCATCTTGCCAGGTCGGCTTTCGGGATTCTTCTCATCAGCATACGCTCAAAGTTCACGGTGAGGTCAAACGCCACCTTGTCGATGAAGTCGGCGTCGGCGATTATCACGTTCTCACTCCATTTCGCTGGATTGTCAAAAACATTGTTCATGGTTGCAAAGTTAGCGTAAATCGCTTTCAGAACAAAATTTGCAAAGGTAAGATTTGCAATTTTCTTACTTATTTCATCCCCCAAGCGGTCAATTGGGCCTTTGGGGGATTGTCTGCTCTCTGATAGCTTGGGCATAAAAGGCTGTTTGCAATACGTTTAAGCCCCATCCTTGCATTCCCGGAAGAATGTATAGGATGGGGCTGGTCGTATCAGTTTGTTGCAGTCTTATTTAGGCAGGTTGAATGCCTTGCTCATCTCTGCCATCTGTTCCTTGCTCATGCCTTCGGGCTCGAAGCCCATGCATTTGGAACTGATGTATATCTTTGCACTCTTTGAGAGCACGTCGATCTGGTCGAAAGCGTCCATCACGTCGAGTCCCTTGGCAAACACGCCATGCTTCTCCCACAACACCACGTCGTAGTCTTCGAGTTCTCGCAGCGTGGCGTTGGCGAGGGTGTTAGAACCAGGCAGTTCGTAGGGCACCACTCCCAGTCCCAGCGGACAGAATGCCTTTGTCTCCGGAATCATGCTCCAGAGGATGTTGGTGAGCACGTCCTTTGCCAGGAACTTGCGGTTGTGGCTCATTGCCACCAGTTCTATAGGATGTGTGTGAACCGTTGCCTTGTATGGTGAACCGGTCTCTATGAGATGTGCATGCACGGTGAGATGCGATGGCAGTTCGCTAGTAGGCATCACTTCGTTGTCGGCGATTATCACGTAGCTTGCGCAGTCGTCAAGAATGCGTATTATGCTTCCGTTTTCCATTGGGCGTCTTGCCAGGTCACGCATTCTCTTTCCCGTTCCCTTGCAGTAGAAGTAGCATCCCTTGAGAGCCGGCAGCGTAACTCCGATTTGTTTCACGTCGCTGATGGCAGGCATTGCCTTCATCTCCTCGTCGGCATATTCCGTCACGTTCACAGTTATGTTTCCGCCGTTGCGTTCTGCCCATCCGTTCTGCCACAGATATCCAGCCACTTCGGCAATCTTCTCCACCTCGCTGCTGAGTGCGGGGCGTCCTTCCAATATACTCTTCATGATGTTTTGTATGTGTAATGTTCTATGATTATGTTTTTATTCAGGTGTAGTTTTTTTCTTTTGCAAATATTATAATGCAAAGATAATGCAAACCGAATGCAAAATATCAAGCTTGCTTGGATATTATGCTGAGGTGCAGCTTATCTTATGCAAAGATAATGCATCTTATTCTCCCGTCGGTTGTAAGAATTGATTTTTATACTTTTATTTTTGCGATGAGAGGGTGCGGTGTGATTCCTGAATCATTTTCTGTTTATGGATCCTCGCCGCGTTTGCAAGGTTGCAAATGCCCAAATGATTTGTATGGTGATTGTAATGTTGTAAATTTGCCGGCATAATAGACTATTAAATAAAAGCATACCGAAATGGAATACATATTGAAGACCAAACATTCAGAAATTCTGGACCTTTTGAAAAAGTTCCAGGATAGGAAAAGCGGAAAGATAGTTGAATCGAGAAAAATATTGAGAGACAGTTTCTATTTCTTGCGCCGGAAAGACAAGAGACTGGTGCTCAGGGCATTTCTGAACGGAAGCAAGACTGATATGGACTTCGCATCTTTGAAAATGCAATACCGGTGGTTTCCGGAACTTATGCCACTCCTCAAAGAAAGATGGCTGTCTGTGCAGACAAAAGAAGTGGCCCTCTTTATAATACACAATACAAGCAAGGATTATGTCCTGTCGCAGAAGCTTTTGCTCATCAAGACATTGGGCTATTATCAATATCTTGCCGAAACAGCCCCTTGGGGTGAGGATGAGGTCGTTTCTCCTTCTCTCAACCTTCCAGATTACGCACTTTCAAGAGCCGAATACTGTAGGGTCTGTTTCCTTTATGGAATACCGATAGACAAGAATGTAATTCTCAAGTCCTTGTTTCTGAACATAATTGAATTTCTTGGCTATGACGACAGTCCGGATTGGGGACGTTCCTATAGACAGCCACGTGATATAGCAAGGGGAGTACCGGATTGGAGAGAGAATTTCAGTCCTGTTCTATACCTTGATTTTTTGTTGAATCAGGCAAATGTGGGATTGATAATCCAGACGATGAGGGATTTTAACATGAAAAAGGAAATGGAATTCTTTTGGGAGTGGAAAGAAAAAATGATCGACTCGTTTCAATGCTACTCCTCATTTGATGACGTTGAAGATTTCTGCAAATACATTGTAACCAAAGTGAGGGAGAATTTCCCACCTCAATATTCTTATATGCTTCCGAAACGGGAGAAAGAAGAACCCGTTATAAGTGAACTATAATGATAGAGTATTTATTAAGAACAGACAAATTGAATAGGGTATGAAAGAAAATACACATTACACTCCGAGGCTTATCGGTTCATTTCTTTTGAGCGTTATTCTGGCATGGGGACTGAACATGCTGCTTTCCTTGGTGTTGGTTTCAACGCTGGTGCTAGTACCGTTACTGTTGAATAGTATCTTTGATTTCAGTTTCAGTGAAGCATTGTGTTATGCTTCAATTCCTGTTGTGGGGAAACTTATGGCAGTATTTAGTGGAGATGATTTCCAAATCAGACTTGCAATATTGATAATATTTTTTATAATTGTCATTGCCGTGGTTATCTTGGGAGGGTTGACATCCACGCTGATAAAGGTTGTGAGCGGATCCAGAGTGATGACCATACTGTCGGGGACAGTACTTCTCTTCAGTTTCATCAATATGGTCAGCGTCTTGTTCTTCGAAGATAATTATAATCCAAACCTGCGTGGTTTCTGGTATAATGCCTTGTCCGTATGTCTGCTCGTCATTCTGTTCCTCATTGATTGCTATATCATATATTTCTGTTGGAACGATGAGGAATATGATTAGGAATCGGAAAATTCTGAATAATTCAAACAGATAAAATGTTTATTGGTTATGTGGGGATTTATTAGGTATATAGTCTTATATATATTAGTTTCATGCCTCGTAGGATGGCTGTTATGTAATATAGACCCAGACAAGACTTACACTTGGTATTCTGGTATCTGGCACGGTATGTTCTTCATTTCAAACTTTATCCGGAGCTGGTTTACAGATGCTTTGTATAAAGCAGAGTCTTACACTGCGGCATATAATGTGTTCTGGTGGATCTTTACAGGCCTTTCTGTATTCTCGTTTTTCTTTGGCGACGATGCCAGAAGAAGATGATTTTGATGTGGTTTATGGAATTCCGTCATGCTTCACAAAAAGTGTGATGAATGGAATAATAAAGAGAAATAATTGGGGTTATCATAAAAAAAGTGATTGGCTATGGCAGAGAGTTCAGGAAATGAAATGAAGAAGGGACTTCAGCGTTGGAACATTGTCCGGCAACGGGGTGTGTTTGTAGGTGCGTTTATGCTTGTGCTTGCCGTGTTCATTATGGCAGGCACGTCGAGAGCAGACAGGATGAGCCCTGCGCCTATAAAGAAGTCAAAGACGCAGAACAATGATGTACGTAGACAACGCACAGATGGCAACATAGTGTTTTGTGTGCCGAAAGGATTCAGCTGCAAAGACAGTGTGTTTGCGGGTTGCAGGTTGTTTTTGCTTTTAGGTGAATCCGAAACTGAAGTTACGTTAAACAGTGGCTTTGACAGTGATGACTCGCCCGAACACATTAATTCCATCTACAGGGATTTGGGTGGTGAAGAAATGGAAGGATATGAGTCTGCTGTCGTTGCAGATGTAACGAAGTCGGACAAGAGGGTCACCAAGTGTATAAGGGTGAGGAAATACACAGGTCAAGGCATTGTCGTGTATTGGAGATTTGCCGTATTGTTTGACAAGGCAACTGGAAAGATGTGTCTTGTCTCGGCATACGACAAGGGAAAAGGTGACTATCTGGAACCCTTGCTTGAGTCGGTGCGCTTCAATCCGTGACGGGTGGATGCAGAGGGCTTTCCCCTTAATATAAAGATGTAGTTGTGTAATTGTTACGCAAAAGAAAGTTAAATGGATAATTCTTTGTGTATATTTTACGCATGTATCTTTGCCACTATGAAAATCCTTCCTATATTTGCATCGGAAATTCTAATGAGCAAAGAATATGAAGAATCTGTTGATGTCAGCTGCTATCGGCGATCAATAAAAGGAATTTGGAATATTGTGGAGTGATAGGATAACCTGTTTCCAATGAATAAATTTAAACTGACATACAATATGAAACAACTCAACATCATCCTTGCAGTTCTGTTGCTGCTCTGTCTGTTCAAGATGCCTTACGGCTATTATACGCTGATGAGGCTGGCGGCAACGGTGGGGTTCGCCTATATGGCGTACAGGTATTATGAAATGAAGAAGGAGGCACTGGTGTGGACCTTCGGTGCATTGGCCCTGCTGTTCCAGCCGTTGGTAAAGATAGCGTTGGGCAGGGACGTATGGAATATCGTGGATGTCGCTGTGGCGGTTCTGCTGATAGTGCTGACCTTTGCGGTAAATAAAAAGACGATTGAAAAAAACTGATTCTTGATACTGAACCGAAAATGCGCAATGACTTAATGCCGAAGTCACGCTTAAGTTCCTCGGCTTTAGACGATATCAGCAATATGTATTCTTTTGTTGTTTTCATCGGATGGAATATATAACCTGACGCAAAGTTAATTATTGTATGGTAAAAGACAAGGAAAACAATGACAAACACTATCATTCACCTTGTTTTTATCATATAGAAGCAGAAAACTAAATCACCAAATCTTTTCGCAGCAATACAAATTATGATTACATTTGCATAAACACTATTGACTACCGACTAAATTCAATACATTTTGTTATACAGCTATATGGAAAAAAACAAGCCTCCCCTCACTCCAGAGGAGGAGAAAGCGAAGGAGGAGCGTGCAAAAAAGGAACGCCGCAACGAGATTATCCTGACGGCAATAATCCACACCCTGCTGCTGCCCGTTTTGCTGGTGATAGCAATCCTTATGCTTATCTATCTTGGCATAGTGACGGGTTGGGAGAAAATACAGGAATGGAAGGAGAACGGGTGGAAATTCCGGAATAGAGATGCCGAGGAAGAATGGCCGCCACGCCGGAAGCTCATCTCGCATACAGAGATAGAATGCAGGAACGAGCTGCCTGTGCTGTTCGACAAATACTATGTGGTATATGTGGAGACGGAATACAACGAGCCTCTCAACTCCTTCATCAGAAACAATATAGAATATATCCGCAAGAAATTCTCAGAGAAATACTACCATTTCGTTTATATACCCGAGCTGAAAAACATTTCTGACGAAGACCTTGCCTATGCTTTCCCTCTCGACGCAGCATTGATGACCGACGAGATGAGAGACGGCATACGCGGCATCACCACCGAACAGTTCACCCGGATGTTCGCCCCTCTAATCGGTATGGACCTTACCGGCGGCAAGGCGGGGCTGTTGAGCCTTGGCTTTTACAATGGAGACTTTGGATGCGGATTATATGATGACGTCAATTATTCAAAATCCACCTTCTTCTATATAGACCTGCAGACCTGCTGCCCAGATAAAATCAAGGAGGCGTTCGAGGAATATTTCAGGTTCTACTGCGGAGAAAAACATGCCCCGTTCAGTGTGCGCCCAAGGGATGAATACCCTCTCGACAATTGGCAGGAAAATGAACTACACGGAGATCAGAGCGACGCTTCTGACTATTCGTTTTATTACGACCAAAAGAAAATGCAAGATGTAGCCGAAGAAATCAGAGAGAGGGTTGAGATACTGAAGCAGGGAGGATATATCGAACTCCTGCTGCATACGCTTGGCGAAGACCTCGTGAAGCAGATAAACGACTCACGGAAGACTGCCACTCCGCTGATGCACATCACCGTATCCGACGACCTGCGGATATTCATTCCCGAACTTGACAACCGCGAGGTGAAGATGCCGTCCCTCGCCCGTGCCCTGTATGTGTTCTATCTCCGTCATAAAGAGGGAGTGGAATTCAAGTTCCTCTCAGAGTTCACCGAGGAGATCTTCTCACTCTACCGTCTCGCCAGCAACCGCCTTGACGAAGCCCGGTTGCGTGCCACGGTGGACAGTCTCGTTAATCCCATAGACAACAAGATAAACGAATGTACGAGCAGAATCAAATCGGCGTTCCTCAGAGTGATGGACGAATATGCGGCGCGCAACTACTATCTGCAGATGCGCAACAGAGAATTCAGGAGGGAAGATTCCAAAGACAAGAATCTGTTGAGGCTATACAGAGACTATGCCAAATATATTTCTCTGCCGCGTAGTCTGGTCAGCTATTCCGCCGCCGTCATGCGGGTGCCCATCGTCAAGGGTAGCAGCTCCCAAGAGCGGTGTCTCAGAGAAGAAGAGTTCTGGCGTAGAAATCATAGAATGCGCGATGCTGTCAGTGATGTTGAAAAATTCAATAAAAAGAAATACTTGAGCAGGAAAAAACGCGAGACAGAGAAGCAGCGCCTGCGCCAGAAAGTGGTGGAGGCATCTATGGCTGTGCTCGAAATGGAACCGAAGAATTTCCTCGCCCATTTCAATCTCGGCGATATGTATTGCAATGCCGTAGACTATGAAAAGTCTATCCGTGAGAACACTTTGATTATCGAGCATGATGCCTACACATGGAACGCCTCGTATATCAACCGCGCCCAGGCTTATCTCTACGCTGGAGAATACGACAAGGGTCTTGCCGACATCGACAGCTATTTCAAGTCTCTGCGCCGATGGGAGGAGGCTGATAAGGAAGCGGAGAGAATCAGAAAACTGCTGCTTGCCAAGAAGAAACCGCTCTTGTAAGCCCCAACTGCCAAATGGCCGAGTGGGGAGTGAAGATGTCAAATGAAAAAGTGATACTTTCCTGTAAAGCGTCCAGGAAAGTATCACTAAAAAATCATCGATGCGTCGGAGCATCGCCGCGTTTTGCTTTATCCGCAAAACATCACATTATCCTTCTTATCTAATCACCTTTACTGATTTCTTTGTTCCGTCTGCAAATTTAATGGTCTGCGAGGTTTCGTCGGGAGTCATCGTCAGTCCCTCCTATCCGTCCACGTCCACTTCTTCCATTTATGTTGATCGATATGTGTAAAAGTTGCCAATATCGCTGATTTTCAGTAAAACCGGGAATTTCCAAAAAAAACTGTCAGACCATCTGGTTTTTGGTTGTAACATTCTGACAAACAGACAGTTGACTGTCTGACGATTGTCAGGCAATTGTCTGGATGGTTTGCTGATGAGAGGAATTGTCAGATGTGAGGTATTGCATGCGTTGGCAGAAGTCTGAAAACAGGAATGTGAGTATTACAACATTAACTTATTGGGCAGACCTCTGACAGAAATTCTGCCCATCCGGGGCAAGCACGTTGCCCATGATGGGAAAGCAGCGTGCCCCAGTTGGGCAAGCGTCGTGCCCATTTATGGACATATAACCATTTGTATTCAAGTGTATTCATTCATCATTGAAATTCGTGTAGAAAAATGTAGTGCTGCTTTAAAAGTTCGTGTAGAAAATGTAGTGCCGCTTTAAAAGTTCGTGTAGAAAAGTGTGGTATTGTTGCAAAAGTTCGTGTAGAAAAGTGTATCTTTGCATTGTTTTTATGTTATAAAAGCATTTTGAATTATCAACGGAATCTAAAAAAAACTATGCGATATGGAAAGATAATTTCCATGTCGCCTTACAGAGAACAGGACTGGATGGAGAATATCCCATTATATGCAGTGGAGGAGAGCTTCTGACTCATGTCTTTGGAGCGCATTTTGAAGTGATCATCATTGTCAGGTTCGCATAATAATTAATATTGGACACCTCTTTATACAATAATAATGGGAGAAGAGCGTTATAAAGTCGTATATACACCACATTTTTGATTTATGATAGAATACGTTAGAGGCGAGCTTGCCGAGCTCACGCCAGCCTATGCTGTTGTTGAGGCTCATGGAGTGGGCTACGGACTGAGCATTTCGCTTAACACCTATAGCGGCATACAGAACAAGAAGGAAGTGAAACTGTATGTCGTCGAGAGCATACGAGAGGATGCGTATGCCCTCTTCGGATTTTCCACCAAGCAAGAGCGGGAGATGTTCCTGCTCCTCATCACTGTGTCGGGAGTAGGAGCCAACACCGCCCGCATGATTCTCTCCGCCATGTCGCCGGCAGAACTGTGCAACGTCATATCTTCGGGCAACGAGAAGATGCTGAAGACCGTGAAAGGTATCGGACTGCGCACGGCACAGCGCATCATAGTTGACCTGAGAGACAAGATTGCCGTGGAAGGAATAGCAGACCAGATGCCGGCAGCAGGTGTTGCGGCGGCATCTGCCATGAACAACGAGGTGAGAGACGAGGCTATAGGCGCCCTCACCATGCTCGGCTTCTCGCCGGCACCGTCGGCAAAGGTGGTTTCGGCAATCCTTACAGACAATCCACAGCTGCCTGTAGAACAGGTCGTGAAATTGGCACTCAAGCAGATAAAGTAAATGACAAACATAAAGAAATTCCTTGGCATCATCATCGTGCTGGTGAGCATCAACGTGCTCGCTCTCAATGTCGTGCCGCAACTTCAGGACGACCGCACGCGCCAGCAGGCCCAGCAGAAAGACAAGCGCAAAGGGCCAGCCACGCTGAAGCGAGGCGGAAAGGCGTCTGCCGACTCCCTGAAGAAAGAACTCTCGGGACTCTCGCTCCTCACTATAGAAGACGACTCCATTCCTGACTCGCTGCTCCATCCCAGATGGAAGGTGCAGCGCAGCGTTCCTGTGACCATCGACGATGTGGACAAACGCACCGCCGACCTCAGTTTTCCGGAGAACATCAAGCAAGACGTGGTATACAACGACACCCTCGACCGCTATTTCATCGGTTCGAGAATGGGTGGCGGCTATCTCTCCACGCCAATCATCATGACTCCCGACGAATACCGCAAATGGAGCGAGAGGCAGGAGATGAACCGCTTCTTCCGTGACAAGAACGACGAGATAGTGAAGGCTAAGGGAAAAGAGAAATTCTCGTTCTCCGACATGCACTTCAGTCTCGGACCGGCAGAGAAGATCTTCGGTCCCGGCGGCGTGCGCATCAAGACGCAGGGAACGGCAGAGCTGAAGCTCGGAGCCACGATGAAAGAAATCGACAATCCGTCGCTCCCTATCCGCAACCGCAAGACAACGACGATGAACTTCGACGAGAAGATAAACCTCAACGTGAACGGTAAGGTGGGCGACAAGGTGAACATGAACCTCAACTACAACACCGATGCCACCTTCGACTTCGACTCGCAGAACCTCAAACTCAAATATGAAGGCAAGGAAGACGAGATAATAAAACTCGTGGAGGCAGGCAACGTGTCGTTCCCGAGCAACTCCTCGCTCGTCAAGGGAGCATCCTCGCTCTTCGGTATCAGAACCGACATGCAGTTCGGCAAACTCAAGCTGCAGACAGTAATCTCTCAGAAGAAGTCGTCGAGCAAGAGCGTGTCGTCGAAAGGCGGAGTGCAGCTCACACCATTCGAAATCGACGCTTCAGACTATGAGGAGAACCGACACTTCTTCCTCTCGCGCTATTTCCGCGAGAAGTATGACGCGGCAATGAAGACCCTGCCCAACCTCACCACCGGAATCACCATAAACCGTGTGGAGATATGGGTGACAAACAAGCAGGGAAATACCACCAATACCCGTAACATCGTGGCACTCACCGACCTCGGTGAAAACACACGGGTGAGCAACCCTATGTGGGGACTCACCGGTTCGCCGGTTCCGTCGAACAACGCCAACAGTGAGTATTCTACAATCGTGAACTCCTACTCCGCAGCGCGAGACATCGACCAGACGAGCACTGTGCTCGACGGTATCCCTGGCTTCGTGGGAGGCGCCGACTATGAGAAGCTGCAGAGCGCCCGTCTGCTCAGCTCCTCAGAATACTCCGTCAACCAAGCCCTCGGATACGTGTCGCTCAAGTCTTCACTGCAGACCGACCAGGTGCTCGCCGTGGCATACGAATATACTGCCGGCGGACAGACATACCAGGTGGGAGAGTTTGCGTCAGATATGAAAGATGTGCAGCAGGCAATCTTCGTGAAGGCGCTCAAGAACACCAGCAACAATCCAAGACAGGGAAACTGGGACCTCATGATGAAGAACGTGTATTATCTCGCCTCGTCGGTAGAGAAAGACAAGTTCAGACTCGACGTGAAATACCAGAGCGACACCACGGGAGTCTATCTCTCGTATATTCCGGAGCAGCAGGTGAAAGACCTCACCATGATAAAGCTGCTTGGCGCCGACCGACTCGACAACAACAACAAGGTGCACAGCAACGGATACTTCGACTTTGTTGAAGGATACACCGTGAGCAACGGACGAGTGTTCTTCCCGGAGGCAGAGCCGTTCGGAAGATACCTCTACAACCAGCTCGTGGCAAAAGGTGTCTCTCCTGAGAAAGCCGCAAAATACAGTTATACAGAACTTTACGATTCCACCAAGACCGTAGCCAAGCAGATTGCCGAGAAAGACAAATACAGACTCACGGGACAGTTCCGTGGCACCTCGGCAAACGTCATCTCCCTCGGAGCATACAACGTGCCGCAGGGCTCTGTAGTCGTTACGGCAGGTGGCGTGACCCTCTCCGAAGGTTCAGACTATAGCGTGGACTATTCGGCAGGAGAGGTGACAATCCTCAACCAGAGCATCATCGACGCCGGAACGGCAGTCAACGTGTCGCTCGAGAGCAATACCGACTACGCACAGCAACGGAAGACGATGCTCGGACTGAACTGGGAATACGACTTCACCAAGAACTTCCAGCTCAGCGGTACCTTCCAGCACCTGTCTGAACAGGCGCTCACCACAAAGGTGTCGATGGGATCGGAACCGCTCAACAACACCCTCTGGGGTCTCAACATCAACTGGAAGAAGGAGAGCCAGTGGCTCACCAACGTGCTCGACAAGATACCGTTCCTCCACTGCACCCAGCCGTCGCAGATATCCTTCACGGGAGAGTTTGCCCAGCTCATAGCAGGACAGGCAAGCGGCACACAAGACAACGCCTCGTATATCGACGACTTCGAGAACACGAAGAACACCATCGACGTGAGTACACCGTCGTCGTGGATAATATCAAGCGTGCCGACCATGTTCCCCAACTACAACGACAAGACGACGTTGCAGAGCGGTTTCCAGCGGGCCCTGCTCGCATGGTATAACATCGACCCTCTGTTCACCCGCCGTAGCAGTTCGCTCACACCGGGACACATCAAGAGCGACCTGCATCAGCTCTCAAACCACTACGTCAGAGAGGTGTATGTCAGGGAGCTGTTCCCAAACCGCGACCAGAGCAGCTACAACGGAGCAACGGCAACATTGCCGATACTCAACCTCGCTTTCTATCCGTCAGAGCGCGGACCTTATAACTTCAACCCCAACCTGAACAGCGACGGTACGCTGCCCGTGCCGACTGTAAACTGGGGTGGTATGATGAGGCGTCTCGACACCAGCGACTTTGAGACGGCAAACATCGAATACATTGAGTTCTGGATGCTCGACCCATTCATCTATTCCAACAAGCAGCCAGACGCCGCACAGTATGGTGGCGACTTCTACATCAACCTCGGAGAGGTGAGTGAGGACGTGCTGCGCGACGGAAAGAAATTCTATGAGAGCGGTATGCCGGTAGACGGCTCGAGCAGCTTCACCACTACACAGTGGGGAAAGATTCCTACACAGTCTACCGTGACATATTCCTTCGCCACATCAGCCGGCTCAAGGGCAAAGCAGGATGTGGGATTCAACGGACTGACCGACGATGAGGAGCAGAACTTCGCTCCCTACCGCACATTCCTCGATGCCGTGCAGGCAAGAGTGACCGGAGCGGCACGCGACTCGATATTGGCAGACCCGGCAAACGACAACTACCACTACTTCCGCGGATCTGACTACGACAAGGCACGCACGCCAATCCTCGCACGCTACAAGCGCATCAACAATCCGCAGGGCAACTCGCCTGACAGCGACTCAAGGAGCGAGAGCTACGACACGTCATACAAGACTACCCCCGACGTGGAGGACATCAACCAGGACTATACGCTGAACGAATACGAGAAATATTATCAGTATCGTGTGAGCATCCGTCCTCAAGACCTCGTGGTGGGACAGAACTACATCGTGGACAAGCGTGAGACATCAGTGAAACTGCGCAACGATACCACGGAAACAGTGACGTGGTATCAGTTCCGCATACCTGTTGACGACTACGAACGCAACGTAGGCGGAATAACAGACTTCACCTCCATACGATTCATGCGTATGTTCCTCACCGACTTCCAGAAGCCTATCGTTTTGAGATTCGGAAGCCTCGACCTCGTGAGGGGAGAGTGGCGCATCTATGAGCAGTCGCTCAGTACCGGCAGCGAGTCGGGCAAGATGGCAGTCAGCGCCGTGAACATCGAGGAGAACAACGACCGAGTGCCGGTGAACTACGTGTTGCCTCCTGGCATCCGTCGAGAGCAAGACCCTACGCAGCCACAGCTCACAGAGAGCAACGAGCAGTCGCTCGACATTCAGGTGACAAACCTCTCTAACGGTGAGGCAAAGGCAGTATACAAGAACACGAACCTCGACCTCAGACAGTATAAGCGTCTGCAGATGTTCGTGCATGCCAACGCCTTCGAACAGAACTCTACAAACCTGCAGGACAACCAGTTGGCAGTGTTCGTGAGATTCGGTTCCGACTACAAGAGCAACTACTACGAATATGAGATTCCGCTGAAGCTCACCGCTCCAGGACATTACGACCGTTACTCCGGTGCCGACTGCAAACTCGTGTGGCCGGAGGAGAATATGCTCGATATCCCGCTGAGCGCTTTCACCCAGCTCAAGAAAGACCGCAACAAGGCGAAAGCCATCGGACAGGCTTCTTACAGCTATCCGTTCACGGCATACGACAGCGACAAACCGAACAACAAGATTACCATCGTTGGTAACCCTACGCTCGGCGAGGTGAGAACGATGATCATCGGTGTGAGAAACCTTGCTTCCGAACAGAAGTCAGGAGAAATCTGGGTGAATGAGCTCAGACTGAAGGAATACAACAACTCCGGCGGATGGGCGGCACAGGGCAACCTCAACGTGCAGCTCTCTGATGTGGGTAGCGTTAACGTGCAGGGAAAATATGTCACCGAAGGATTCGGCGGGCTCGAAGACGGTGTGGCTCAGAGAGCGCAGGACAACTACAAGTCGTATAGCGTGACCACGAACTTTGAGCTCGGAAAATTCTTCCCCGACAAGGCTAAGGTCTCTATACCTCTTTATTACTCTGTGACCAAAGAGGAGACACGACCCAAGTATAACCCGCTCGACACGGATATGGAACTCGACGACGCCCTCGACGCGATGGAGAAGCATGAGAAAGACTCGATAGAAAGCATCGCCGTGACGAAGACCACGAACACCAACTTCTCACTCTCCAACATGAAGGTTGGCATAGCCACGAAGAAGCATCCGATGCCTTACGACCCGGCAAACTTCTCGTTCAGCTACAGCCACAGCCACAGGCATACAAGCGGCGAGACTACGATTTATGAGAACGAGGACAACTGGCGCGGTTCGATTAACTACAGCTACACGCCGGTATACAAGGCATTCGAACCGTTCAAGAAAATCAAGAGCCGCAGCAAATGGTATGACATACTGAAGCGCTTCGGTCTGAACTGGTTGCCGCAGAACATCACCTTCAACACCGAGATGCTCAGAAACTATTATGAGCTGCAGGAGAGGGATATGGAGAGTCTGGAGAACAGTGAGCTGCCTCTGACATTCAGCGAGCAGTTCCTCTGGAACAGGGAATTCTCCATACGCTGGGATCTCACCAAGAACCTCCACATGAGTTTCAACAGTGCCACTCATGCAGAAATCGAGGAACCATACACTCCTGTAAACAAAGACCTCTATCCAGACCAGTATACGGCTTGGAAAGACTCCGTGTGGACAAGTATCAAGCACTTCGGCCGTCCGCTCGACTACAACCAGAACTTTACGGCGTCATATCAGGTGCCGATAAACCTTATCCCTGTCTTCGACTGGATTACTGCCGACGCCAACTACAACGCCACGTATAACTGGACGAGAGGAACGGACCAGGAAGACGGACAGTCGCTCGGAAACGTGATATCCAACAACAGAACGCTGAACATCAACGGAGCATTGAACTTCGAGAAACTCTATAACCATATCCCGTTCCTGAAGAAGGCCAATGAGAGGTTCAACAAGCGCACCAACAATGCTACGAAGAAGAAGCGCAACGGAGCTAAATCGCCTAAGGAGGCCAATGAGGCAAGGAGAAATCTCAAGGAGGCGAAGGAACTGCCGAAGAACAAGAAGTCTTTTGAAAAGGAGATAACGCTCCTGCCGGATACCACAATGACCGTGAACCACGGCAAGAAGAGCAAGCGACTCATCGTGTCGGCAAAGACAAAAGACGGAAAGATGATTAAGCTGAAGTATAAGACCATCGACAACAACAAGATAAAAATCACGTCGAAGGTGGACTCTGCCACAACGGTGAAGCTGCTCGTCACGCCAAAGGAACCGCTCGAAAACAAGAGCTGGTATAAGACCATGCAGGTGGTGGCAAGAGGACTGATGCTCGTCAGAAACTTCAACCTGTCGTACCGCAACCAGTATGGCCTGTCGCTTCCGGGCTTCCTGCCGGAGGTGGGCAACGTGTTCGGACAGCGCCGCGGCGACATCATGTCGCCAGGACTCGACTTCGCCTTCGGATTCGTTGATGACTCCTATGTGCAGAAGAGTGCAGAGCGTGGATGGCTGCTGATGGCAGACAGTGTGGCAACGCCGGCAACATCGTCGAAGACCGAGGACCTGCAGCTGAGGATGACGCTCGAACCGGTGAAGGACTTGAAGATAGACCTCAACGCATCGCGCACGATGACTACGGCGAAGAGCGTGCAGTATATGTATCAGGGAATGCCGACAACGCAGAGCGGTACGTTCACGATGACTACGATAAGTCTTGGATCTGCCTTCGAGAGCATGGGCGACGCCAACAACGGATACCACTCGGCATCGTTCGAGAAGTTCTGCAACTCGCTTGAGGGCTTCCGCCAGAGAGTGGAGAACCAGTATCAGAATGCCGTATATCCGGCAGGTTCCACATTGGCAGGCAATACCTTCAATCCGGAGAACGGAACAGTGAGCAAATACAGTGCTGACGTGATGATTCCTGCCTTCCTCTCGACATATACCAGCATGGGCGGAAAATCTCTCGACATCTTCCCTACGCTGTCGAGACTCCTGCCTAACTGGAGTGTGAGATACAGCGGACTCGTCAGACTGCCATGGTTCAGCGAGGTGTTCAAGAGCTTCAATATCAACCATGCCTACAAGAGCGTGTATGCAGTAGGCTCCTACAGTTCGTTCAGCACCTATCAGGAGTTTATGAACGGTCTCGGATTCGTCACCGACGCCACTACCGGCAACCCTACGCCAAGCAGCATGTTCAACGTGTCTACGGTGAGCATCAATGAGTCGTTCTCGCCATTGCTCGGTGTTGACATGACGTTCCACAACAACCTCACGGCAAAGCTGGAATACAGGCAGACACGAGTGCTGAGCCTCAGTATGACGAGTGTGCAGCTCAACGAGTCGTCGAGCAACGACTGGGTGATAGGAATGGGATACAAGGTGAACAACTTCGACTTCTTCGGACTCCTGGGCAACGGCAACAAGGCGCGCAAGGTGAAGGGAAAGAAGACGGGCACCGACGAGAAGAATAGCAACAATAACTCCCGAAACAACAGGAGCGGTTTCAATACCGACCTCAACCTGCGTCTCGACCTCTCGTTCCGTAAGCAAGCCGCTATATGCAGAGACATCGCCTCGATGACAAGTTCGGCAAGCAGCGGAAACTCAGCGTTCAAACTCTCGTTTGCCGCCGACTATACACTGTCGCGTCTGCTGACGATGAGTTTCTACTACGACCGTCAGACTAACACGCCGCTGCTCTCAAGCAGCAGCTATCCGACGACGACACAGGACTTCGGACTTAGTCTGAAGTTCTCGCTGACGAGATAAAATGAATATGTAAATAGTGAAAACAACTTTAATAGCAATAATATGAAGAAACTATTTTTATCAGCTGTTCTTATCATGGCAGCCTTGGCGACATTCGCCCAGAGCAGACCGAAACTTATAGTAGGAATCGTTGTAGACCAGATGCGTTGGGACTATCTCCACCGCTATTACGACCTCTATGGAGAAGGCGGATTCAAGCGGATCATGAACGAAGGCTTCGACTGTGAGAACACGATGATAAACTACATCCCAGCCATCACTGCCGTAGGACACACCTCTATATATACAGGTTCTGTACCGGCAATCCACGGCATACAGGGAAACTCATTTCTCATCAACGGCAAGTTCACCTATTGCACCGCCGATACCACAGTGGCTGGCGTAGGCACTAAGACAAAAGCCGGACAGATGTCGCCTCGCAACATGTTCTGCACCACTATCGGCGACGAGCTCAAGGTGGCAACGGATTTCAAGTCTCGTGTCATCGGGGTGGCGATAAAAGACCGTGCCGCCATCCTTCCCGCCGGTCATGCCGCTGACGCCGCCTACTGGATTGACGGCAAGCAGAGCAAGTTCGTGTCGAGCACATATTATATGAAGCAGCTTCCGGCATGGGTGGAGAAATACAACAAGACGGTGAGCAAATACACCGAAGACCAGATAAACCTCTCGCCTGCAGGAAACGAGGTGACGATGGATATGGCAAAGAACGTCATCACCAATGAGAAACTCGGACAGCAGGGCGAAACCGACATGATATGCATCAGCTTCTCGTCGACAGACAAGATAGGACACAAGTATGGTACCCACTGCCAGCTGATACAAGACCAGTTCGTTGACCTCGACAAGCGTCTTGCCGACTTCATGAAATATCTCGACACCACTATCGGCAAGGGAGAATATCTGCTCTTCCTGACTGCCGACCACGGAGCGGCAAACGGCATATTGATGAACCAGGAGCATGGCATCCCCTCCGGTGGTTTCTCTTACAAAAAGGAAATCAAGGAGCTCAACGCTTATTTCAGACAGAAATATGGTGTGGATGCAGACTTCACACGCTATATCATGGCATACAACGTGGCGCTCGACCATGACGCCATCGAGAAGGCAGGACTGAAGCTGAGCAATGTGAAGAAGGATGTCATCGACTATTTCATGAAGAAAGACTATGTGGCTTATGCCGTGGATATGGAGCATGTAGCTGATGCCACGGTGCCGCCATACATCAAGGAGAAGATGCTCAATGGCTATAATGCAAAGCGTAATGGCGATGTGCAGCTGATTCTGCAGCCTGGATGGTATGATGTGTATGGCGACAAGATAGAGGCAGGCACCACACACTCCGCATGGAATCCGTATGATGCCCACATCCCGTTCCTCATGATGGGGTGGGGAGTGAAGCATGGCAAGACAAGCCATCCTACCTACATCACCGATATCGCCGCCACCATCTGCAACCTCGTGCATATCCAGATGCCAAACGGTTGTATCGGCAATGCCGTAGAGATGAAATAACCTCCAAACGATCTAATGCCCCATTTGGGTGTAAGGGGAAAAGTCTGCTGGCGGTGACTTTTTGTGGAATGCCACATTTTAATGACTACTTTTTGTGTAGACAGAAATTTAATGACTATATTTGCATGACGTAAATATGCAATACTATAAATATAAATAAGAAAATGGCAAAGACAGACGAAAATATGGCGGCAGCACAGGAGGGCAAGTTGAAAGCCCTGCAGGCTGCCATGGCAAAGATAGAGAAAGACTTCGGAAAGGGGTCGATAATGAAGCTTGGCGACGAGAAGATAGAGAACGTGGAGGTTATACCTACGGGAAGTATCGCCCTGAATGCAGCCCTTGGCGTAGGCGGTTATCCTAAAGGACGAATAATCGAAATCTACGGTCCGGAGAGCAGCGGTAAGACTACCCTCGCCATCCATGCCATTGCCGAATGCCAGAAGGCCGGCGGCATTGCGGCTTTCATCGATGCAGAGCATGCCTTCGACCGCTTCTATGCCGAGAAACTCGGTGTGGACATCGACAACCTGTGGATTTCGCAGCCTGACAATGGCGAGCAGGCTCTTGAGATTGCCGACCAGCTTATCCGTTCTTCTGCAATAGACATCCTCGTGGTTGACTCCGTGGCTGCCTTGACTCCAAAGAAGGAGATAGAGGGCGATATGGGCGACAACAATGTGGGTCTGCAGGCACGACTGATGAGCCAGGCTCTCAGAAAGCTCACCTCTACCATCAGCAAGACAAACACCACTTGTATTTTCATCAACCAGTTGAGAGAGAAGATCGGCGTGATGTTCGGCAACCCTGAGACTACTACCGGTGGTAACGCCCTGAAGTTCTATGCCAGTGTGCGCCTCGACATCCGTCGCGTCACGGCAATCAAGGACGGTGACCAGGTTATCGGAAACATGACCCGTGTGAAGGTGGTGAAGAACAAGGTGGCTCCTCCATTCCGCAAGGCTGAGTTTGAGATAATGTTTGGTGAGGGCATCTCTAAGGTCGGCGAGATTCTCGACCTCGGTGTGGAATACGGCATCATACAGAAGAGCGGCTCTTGGTTCTCATACAATGGCAGCCGTCTGGCTCAGGGCCGCGATGCCAGCAAGGCTCTGCTCAGAGATAATCCTGAACTGTGTGATGAACTCGAGGCACAGATCATGGAGAAACTCAACGACAGGAAGGAATAAGCCCCAACGGTTGAAAATGGTCTGATGACAGTTTGGGGGTGAGACCGGGTATAAAAAGACTGGAGATTATGTCAATTGATTATGGCATAATCTCCAGTCTTTTTTTATTGTATGATGGCTGAGCCGTTATTTCCTTATTTTCCTGTTCACTGTCCTTCCGTCGGCATACTGTATCTTCACGATGTTGATGCCGGGCTGGGGAGAGCTGATTTCCATACCGTTCATATTATAGTATGTGATGCTCGCCGGCAGTTCGCTGTTTGTGGTTTCCACGGCATCAATGCCATCGGTCATTGATGTAATGTCGAGAGTGGCGCCGGCACCATTCTCCTCGTTTGCCACCACCTCCTGCACCAGACTGCTGTCGTATGCCTTCAGCGTATAGTGGTCGGACGGGATGAAATATTCCGCACTGCCAGATTTGCTCTGGAAGTCATTTGCGTTCAGGTTTCCCACTGTGGTGATGTTGTAGTCCTTCTTGCTTCCGCTTGTGGCGTAGTTCTTCCATGGTGTCTTTTTTGCGGCTGCGCTTATGAAAGCGTTGTTCTCCACATAGAGGTTCGACTTGTAGCCGTAGCCGATGCAGTAGTGGGCATTGGAGCTTGAGTAGAGGCAGTTCTGTATGTGCACCTGTCCGTATCTCACTCTCGGCATGCGCTCCGAGCATCCCTCGTCCCACCAGCAGTTGGCGAATGTGGTGCGCAGGTGTCCGTTGTCTTCAGAGCGGCTGTCGCTGTTTCCCCAGAGGTCACAGTTGCGGTGGTCGTCTGCTCCGCCGCTGCCTCCTGCCCATGGCTCAATGAAATAGCGGAAGCGGCACCATGTGACGCAGATGTTGTCGGAACCGTTCACACAGTCGAAGTTGCCGTCCACACCATCCTGGAAGTCACAGTGGTCCACCCAGATATATGTGGAACCGGCAATGGTGAGATTGTCGTTGCCGTCGATGTCGTAGGCTCCGGCGCTCTTGAAGGTGAGGTTCCGCAAGATGATGTTCTTGCATGATGAGAGTTGCAGGATGCCCGTCTCGCTCCCTTTCGACGAATGTTTGGGATTTACGAGAGCCGAACCTTTCATTCCGATAACCGTCTTGTTCTGTGCGCTCTTCACGCTGTTCAGTCCGGAGAACTCTATTTCGCCCTCTACATATATAATCTTCTTGTCGGTACCCTTCAGGGCGTTCATCAGTTCAGACTTGGTTCTCACCGTCACTTTCGTTCCGCCTTCTCCGCCGGTGACATTACCGCCGACTGTAGCCCATCCCAATGGGGCATTCTGGTCATAAGCCGATATGTTGTCTGTCCAATCGGCATTTGCCGAGACAGTGCCCATTGTCATCATCGTGGCAATAAGGAAGCGTGAGATAATGGATTTGTTCATCTTTTTGCAGTTTTGTTTTATTGATAGTTTGTCTTGTCGTTTGTCTTTATTTGTTGTCGCCGGTCTTCTTCAGCTCATCATCCATGTTAATGGCTTCAAGCAGCTTTATGGCGTCTACATACTGCGCTATGCCCTCTGCCACCTGTTTGGCGTCGTGCATGGCGAGCACTACGGTAGACGGACGGTTCACCACGTCGCCGCCGGCAAACACGCCCTTGCGTGTCGTCATTCCGTATGGCTTCTCTCGTGTGAGCACATATCCGCGGTCGTCCACGTCGATGCCGGTCGTCGTTGACACGATGCGGCTTGCCGGTGCCGAGCCAACTGCCATTATCACGAGGTCTGCCTTCTCTGTGCGGCGCTCGCCGGCCTTGGTCTCTATCACCACCTCGTTCAGTGTGCCGTTGTCGTCGTGAATTTCCACGATGCTCGAATCCCAGTTGAACTTCACACCCTCTTCCACGGCCTCGTCGTATTCCGACCTCAGGGCGCTCATGTCGTTTATGGTGCGGTGGTAAACCACCTGCACGTCGCTTGCTCCCATGCGCACGGCAGTTCTGGCGGCATCCATCGCCGTGTTTCCACATCCGATTACGAACACCTTGTTGCCTTCCTTCACCACCACTTCGTCGCGGCTCAGGTTGCCCTCGTTGTAGAGGCTCACGCGGCGCAGGAACCATATCGCCTGGCGCACACCCTCAAGGTTGCATCCAGGTATATCCAGTTTCTTGGGCTTGCCCGTTCCTGTTCCCATGAATATGGCGTCGAATCCCATCTCGAACAGTTTGTCCACGTTGAGATCGTCTTTTCCTACGGTAGTATTGCAGTGGAACACCACTCCGAGTTCTTCAGTCTTCTTTATTTCTCGGCGCACGATATCCTTCGGCAGTCTGTATTCCGGAATTCCGAACATCAGCACTCCTCCCGGTTCCTGCTCCATCTCGAATATCTCCACGTTGAATCCCTGTCTCGCCAGGTCGCCGGCGATAGTCAGTCCGGCAGGTCCCGAACCGATTACCGCCACCTTTCCACGAGTCTTGGGTAGCAGTTTCTCTCTGATGAGTCCCATGTCTCCGTCGAAGTCGGCGATGAATCTCTCCAGTTTTCCCACGCGTATTCCCTTGCCCTTCTTGTTGAGCACGCAGTGTCCCTCGCATTGTTTCTCGTGGGGGCACACGCGTCCGCATACGGCAGGCAGGTTACTCTTGCTGTTTATTATGTCCATGGCGTTGCCGAGGTTACCCATCGACAGTTCATGAATCCAGTTTGGTATGTCGTGACTTATTGGGCATCCCTTTTTGCATTGTGGCACCTTGCAGTTCAGACAGCGCTTAGCCTCTTCTATGGCGTCATGCATGGTGTAGCCTTCATTCACTTCCTGGAATAATTTATTTTCCTGTTCCATCTTTTTTTTATTCTTATCTTTTATGCAGAGATAATGCAAACTGAATGCATAATGAAAAAAATGTATTTATTTCTTATGCTGAGGTGCAGCTTATCTTATGCAAAGATAACGCTTATTTCTCAAAGCGATGCATTTTATATGGATTATGTAATGATTTCATTTATAACAATAAAAATCGGGACAGCTGATTTTTCTGGTCGGTGGCAAGAGATAATTACATCCTAACATAATATATCGTTATATTATCTAATAAAGTGTCATTGTATCATTTTGTGTTTCACTTTAGGTGTTATAGTGCATGCTGTCAATGAATTACGTTAATGATACTTTTCTGATTGTTTTACATAAAAGTATCATTGAAGTATCATTGAAGTATCATCGGGATGCCTTGATGGAATGAAATTATATGTTTTTTTGATACTGTCCAGTATTGCTTTTGCAAGCTATATAAGGTCAGACACTTCTCTGGTTTGCCATTTGTTTCGCAAAAAGTCAAAAAGTCAAATCACAATCATTGGCAACGAGAACAAAAATACTATAATTGGGCACGGTGCTTGCCCAAGTGGGGCACGGTGCTTGCCCCTAATGAGTAACGTGCTTGCCCCTGGTGGGCAGAAAAGATGCCGGACGACTGTCCCGTAAGTTCATGTTGTAACATACCGAACCTTACCGCTGCAAAGATAACAAAGTAATGAATTATGTAATGATAACACCGCCATAACTACCTTTTTTAACATAGTTATGGCGGACTTATAAACGATAATACCGCCATAACCATCCGTTTTTGTATAGTTATGGCGGTACTATCGCTAATGCGTCCAATCTTTTCACGCAAAGAATTTTTGGAAAAGTGTAGAAAAATGTATGGCTTTACTATGGAAAAGTGTAGGAAACGAGGCGTTTTTTTATTGAAAAAGTGTAGGAATTGCTCTGCTCCTGGAGTGGAAGGAAGGGGAGGGGAAGTAAAAAATGATAATATTGCTCTCGTATACCAACATAAAAAAACTCCCACACCTCAACGGCTGCGGGAGTCTTTTTATCTCAAATCAGTTCGTTATCATTGTTCAGAATGTGGCGAACTTGCAGTTCGTCAGTTTCACGTCGGCGCCGGCTTCTATGTCCTTGTCCTTCTTGTTGTAGAAGAATGTGGAGTTGTCTATTGTTATGCCTTTCAGACAGCCGTAGCCAGGCAGTCCGTGGGCGCTGACGGCAGTTTCGCAACCGCGGCACACCACGTTGCTGATATGTATGTCGCTCCATTCCGGCACGAATTCTGCGTTTTGTGGAACTGTGACCTTGCCGTTGTCCTCTTTCACGCTGTATTTCTTGTCGGCATAAGTGCATTCAAAGATTATCGCCTCGTCCTTGATGTCAGTCATCACGATGTCGCTCACGTAGATGTTCTCCGTCTTTCCGCCTCTGCCGATGCCGCTCTTGAAGCGCAGTCCGGTATCGGTGCCTGAGAAGCGGTTCTTGCGCACCACGATGTTCTTCATGCCGTTTGAGAATTCCGATCCTATCACGAATCCGCCGTGTGCATGATACACCGTGTTGTTCTCTATCAGAATGTTCTCGCATGGTCCGTCGGGAGCAGCCTTCTTTCCTGCTCCTCCCTTCATGCAGATACCGTCGTCGCCGGCATCGATGGTGTTGTTCACTATCAATACGTTCTTGCAGCAGCTGATATCGAGGGCGTCACCGTTCTGTGCGTTCCATGGGCAGCGGATGGTCACTCCGTCCACCACCACGTTTGTGCATCGGGTAGGGATGAGGTGGAACTTTGGCGAATTCTGTATCGTCACTCCGCTCACAAACACTCTGTCGCAGTCTGTCAGTCTTATGAGGTGTGTTCTCAAGCTCTCCTGTGCCTGTGGTGTGTCGGCGATGTTGCCGAAATGCTTCAGGTTGAACGGAAACCACAGTTTGCCGCCGTCGGTCTGTGTGCCGCCCATCTCGTTATACTGCTTCCATTCCGTGTCGCTCACCTTCGAACGCTTCACCGGGCGCCATACTGCACCGTTGCCGTCGATGATTCCCTCTCCTGTGATACTGATGTTCTTGCGCTTGCTGGCACTGATGAGCGGTGAGCATTTCTTGTCTCTCACTCCGTCTTTGGTCTTGAAATGCTGTGTGCGGTCTGGTGTGGCGAGAATTATGGCGTTCTTCTCGAGATGAAGGTCTATGTTGTCCTTCAGTGAGATAAGTCCGGTGAGCCATATTCCTTGCGGCACGATAAGGTGTCCGCCGCCTTTTTTGTCGAGATCCTTGATGGCCTTTTCAAAGGCTTCGGTGTTTAGCGTCAGTCCGTCGCCCACGGCTCCGAAATCCGTCAGGTTCACGCTGTAGTCTGGGATGGTTGCCAACACTGGCTGCTCCATCTTCACCGGCAGGTTCTGGTAGTATTTTCCATAATCGTTGGCAAACGCCGCGGTGAGGCTTGTCAGCATCGCCACGACAACCATAAGAGTCTTTTTCATTTCGTTTTGTTTCTTTGATTAGTTAGTAAATTCTCTTTCCTGATTCGTATTAACCCCAGCGGTCATCATGTCGTTTTAGTGTATCATCTCATGACTGCTTGTGGCTAAAACCATTCGTGTGTGCTACAAAAGTACGTATTACAAGGATGTACCCCAAATCCCCTGTAGTATTTTAATTTAAATTATTGAAGTTTTGCAAGTTTTCAACCCAAATCGGTCGTTAGGGCTTGCCTGGATTTTGTTTTTTTAGAAGAGTGGATTTTGTTAGGCTTTTAATGAGTAATAGCGAGCTATTGCGAATTAAAAACGAGCAAAAGACACCTTATAAAAAGCAAAAGACTGCAAGCAGTCATTAACTAATTTTATAACGGCCTAATGGCCGTTTTGGGTTCAACACGCATGTATATCTTGCCCTTCTTCTTGGCTCGCCATGTGTATACCTCCTTTTCTCCTCCCCAAATCTTCCGTCAGTTTGATTTTCTTGAGGTAAAAATGTGTGATAAAGGTTATTTATGACTATATTTGCGTCTTGAAAAGAAAACACGATAAAAATAGTAAATATGAAAATAGATATTTCAGAATGCAAGGAGGAATTCCTCCAGCTGCTTCGCTCCACGGAGCGAGAGGGAGTGGAAGACCTGATAGACAACCTGGAAGAGCAAGGCTTCTTCACCGCACCGGCATCCGCCGGCCATCATCTCAATGTGGAGGGAGGTCTTGTCAGACATTCTCTCAACACCTGCAAGGCGGCGCTCGCCATCTGGGAGGGGATGAAGACTCTGGAGCCATCGCTCGCCACCGAGGTGAAACGCGAAAGCATAATCATCGCTTCGCTCCTGCACGATGTTTGCAAGAGCGACATCTACAAGCGCTCGGTGAAGAAGCGCAAGAACGCACTCGGACAGTGGGAAGACACCGAGGGCTACAAGGTGACATACAAGAATTTCCCAATGGGCCACGGCGAGAAATCGCTCGTGATGATACTGCTCGGCGGCATCGACCTCTACGACGACGAGATGCTTGCCATACGCTGGCACATGGGAGCCTGGGGACTCAACCAGAACAGTTTTGAAGACGTGAGAAGCTTCGATACCGCACAGAAGCTCTATCCCCTCGTGCCAATCATCCACGCTGCCGACGGTATGGCTGCAAACGTGATGGAGCGCACCGGAGAAGAAATCGACGAAATGTAACCCCCTTGCTTCTCCTGCAATAATCCAATACTAACCTGTTGATAAAAAACACTGATAATATGAAACATACACTATATACCACGGCACTCCTCGCCTGTATGGCGGCAGCGAATATGCCGGCAATGGTCTCAGCTTCCGCCAATATGGCGGTTGAGACGGCAATGGCTCAAGAGAACACACAGCAGCATTTCCTCACCGATGCAGCCTATCGGCAAAAGGTGGAAGAGGATTTCCAGAAACGCAAAGCCATTATTGGCGGCAATTTCTGCAATGTGGCGAAACTCTCGGCCACTCAGGCAGAACTCGAGGCATTGCAGTTTCTCTATGCCTATATGCCGCTCGCCGACATTACCGACCATACCGTCGAATATTATCTCGCCAATGTGAGGGCGAGCAACAAGGCACGGCAGCAGATGGCGTGGGGCAAGAATGTGCCCGAACTGCTGTTCCGCCACTTCGTGCTGCCGGTCAGGGTGAACAACGAGGAACTCGACGACGCACGCAGCGTGTTTTACGACGAACTGAAAGACCGCATCGCCGGACTGTCGATGCGGGACGCTATATTGGAGATAAACCACTGGTGTCATGAGAAGGTGACCTATCAACCCTCCGACCCACGTACCTCCTCACCACTCGCCACCGTGAGATCGGCCTACGGCAGATGCGGCGAGGAGAGCATCCTGCTCGTGGCAGCGCTCAGGGCGATGGGCATACCGGCACGACAGGTATACACGCCACGCTGGGCACATACCGACGACAACCACGCATGGGTGGAGGCATGGGCAGACGGAAAATGGTATTTCCTCGGAGCCTGCGAACCGGAACCGGTGCTCGATCTTGGATGGTTCAACGCTCCTGCATCCAGGGCCTTGCTGATGCACACCAGAGTGTTCGGATATTACGACGGACCGGAGGAGGTGCTTCTGCGCACTCCCTGCAACACGGAGATAAACCTCATCGGAAACTATGGCGAGACGGCAAACGTGGATTTCACCATCGTTGATGAGAACGGTGTGCCGGTTAGCGGAGCCCGTGTGGACTTCTGCATTTACAACTATGCCGAATACTGTCCGGTAGTGGCGAAATTCACCGACGCCGCCGGTCATACGAGTCTCACGGCTGGCAAGGGCGACATGATGGTGTGGGCGTCAAAAGACGGCAAGTATGGCTTCGCCAAAGTGGCGTTTGCCACAGACAAGGCGCTGCGCATCAGTCTCAGCCATAACGTGGCGGTGAGAGAACAGAGCGAGGCGACGGATTCGTTCGACATCGTGCCACCGCCAGAGAAAGCCAACGTGCCGTTCGTCTCGCCAGAGCAGAGGGCAGAGAACAACCGCCGCTTTGAATACGAAGACTCGCTGCGCCATGCCTATCTCGCCACATTCTATACACACGAGAGGGCTGTCGATGCCTTGAAGGGAAAGGTGGCTGGAGCCAGCGCCGAAGGACTGCAGCGACTGGCTACATTCCTCGAGAAATCGAGCGGCAACCATCAGGTGATTCTCGATTTCATCACCAAGAATGCCGTGTCGGCAGAGAAGACGCAGAGGGTGACAGACCTCCTCGCCACGCTCAGCGACAAAGACCTGCGCGACATCAGAATGGCTATCCTCGACGACAGCTATGCCGCCGGCACACAGCTCTCGCCCAGAGTGGAGAACGAGATGATGACCCGTACGTTCAAGGCGGAATTCCGCTCGATGTTCTCCGACAAGGAAAAGCGGAAATTCCAGAAGAATCCTCTGGAACTCGTGAAATGGATAAAGAAGAACATCAGGATGAATCCCGACAAGAAGTCGCCGATGATAGCGCAGACTCCGATGGGGGCATACCATTATAAGATTACCGACAGGCGCTCGCGCAACATCCTCTTCGTGGATATGGCGCGCAGCTTCGACATCGAGGCACGTGTAGACCCCGTTACCGGCAAGACGCAATACAAGGCTGAAGGCAAGTGGGCGGACGTGAACTTCGAGAAGGTGGTGAAGCAGGTGGCGCCACAGGGCACTCTGATGCTCCGTTATGAGAAGAACACCATCGTTGACGACCCTAAATATTTCAGTCATTTCACCATCAGCCGCATCAATGCCAACGGCACCACATCGCTGCTCGAATATCCGGAAGAAGGCACCACCTGGGGCTCCACGTTCAAGGATGGCGTGAGTCTCGATGCCGGTCAGTATCTGCTCGTTACGGGTATGCGCCTCGCCAGCGGAGCCGTGAAGTCGGAGGCCAGACTTTTCTCCGTGGAGGAGGGCAAGACCACTGACCTGGACCTGAAGATACGCACATCGCCGACCGACGTCTCCGTGATAGGGTCGTTCAATTCCGAAGCCAAGTTCCAGACGCTCGACGGCAGGGAAGTGACATTCCTCTCGCAGACGGGCAGAGGGTATTTCATCACCGGACTGATCGGCGTGGGACAGGAGCCTACCAACCATGCGCTGAAAGACATCGCCAAGGTGGCGGCGGAATTCGACAAGTGGGGCAGACCTCTCGTGCTGCTCTTCGAGGATGAGGCTGCCGCAAAGAAGTTCAATGCCAAGGAATTCCCCGGTCTGCCCAAGAACATCATCTTCGGTATAGATGCCGGCGGTGCCGTGCGTCAGGAAATATCCGAGAACATGAAACTCTCAAACAAGTCGCTCTCGCCAATCTTCTTCATCTCCGACACGTTCAACCGCGTGGTGTTCCTCAAGCAGGGATACACCATCTCGCTCGGCGAACAGATGGAGCAGGTGATAAGAACTCTGTGATAAGAGCACTGTGTTCAATATCTCGTCAAACCTACAAGACTGAAAAATCTCCCCCTGGCGTGGGGAATGAAACCCCACATTAGGGGGAACTGTTCCCCACGCCGTGGGGGATTTTAGACATATATTCTTGTCGGCGTAATTATTTGGCTGATTCATCTGACAAAGCCGTTTTTTCACCGTCACCAGGTATAACAATGACAAGCCCATTGGCGGAGTTAATTGTGCATTATATTAATTCCGCCAATGGGTTAAACCCAAAACGGTCATTAGGCCGTTTATTGTATTTTATATTTACTGCTTGCAGTCTTTTGTTTTTTATAAGGCGTCTTTTGCTTGTTTTTAATTCGTAATAGCTCGCTATTACTCATTAAAAGCCAAACAAAATCCACTCTTCTAAAAGAACAAAATCCAGGCAAGCCCTAATGACCGATTTGGGTTAAGCGAAGGCTTTCTCAAAAAAAAAGGTATGCCGATTCGGCATACCCTCTCTGAATATTTTGTTGAATTGTCATGCGCTTATCAGTGTCAGCGTGTAAAGATATACCACTGCGGCAGGCATCGCCATGAGCGAAGAGTCGAAGCGGTCGAGCATTCCACCATGGCCAGGCAATATGTTGCCGCTGTCTTTGATGCCGAGGGTGCGCTTGAAGAGCGATTCCACGAGGTCGCCCCATGTGCCGAACACCACGATGACGAGACCCAGACCCATCCACTGGATGAGCGACAGTCCCAGTTCGCTCTCTATATGCGGGAAGAAATGGTATACCACGGCAGCTGCCACCAATACGAGCAGTGCTCCGCCGATGGAGCCCTCCCATGTCTTTCCGGGAGAGATGCGCGGGAAGAGTTTGTGTTTGCCGAACAGCGAACCGCTGCAGTATGCTCCCGTGTCGTTGGTCCAGAGGAAGATGAATACGCAGAGCGGCACGATGTAGTTGTATACCGTCTGTCCGTTTGCCGCTCCATTGAATGCCAACACATTGATGGTGGAGAAAGGCAGGGCGATATACATCTGTCCGAGCATGGTGTGAGCCCAGTCCTCTATGGCGTTGTCGTTGCCGGTGTATAGTTCGCTGATGAAGAGATACACGATGGTGAGGAGATAGGGGATGAACACAGCCCCCGTGTCGACGATTCCGCTGCAGAAACCTCCTACGGCGAAGAAGAAATACACTCCCGCCACGGTGCTTATGAAACGGTTTACCTGCACGTTCTCCTTTTCGTTCACCAGTCCCGTGTATTCCCATAGCGACAGTCCTGTGACGAGTGCAAACAGGAATTCCATTGCAAACGCATCAAGGAAACACACCACTACTGCAGTGACGAAAAACACACCCGTGATGCTGCGTACTATCAGATTGCTCAATTTGCTGTTCTTCTTTTCTTCTGTCATGATGCTTATTGGTTTTGGTCGTCGGTGGATGATGGGGTGGTGGAGTTCCCGGTGTCATCCGTGTTTTTGGTTTCCTCAGAACTCTTGGTGTTCTCTGTGGCAGGAGAGTTTTCCGCCTTGCTGTTGGTCTCTTCGAGAATCTCCTGTGAGCGGCTCACCCATTGACGTTTGCCGAATATCTTCTCCACATCCTCGGCGAAGATCACCTCGCGCTCTATGAGAAGCTGGGCGAGCTGGTTGTGGCCCTCCTTGTGTTCCGTGAGGATAGCCTTGGCCCTGTCATACTGTTCGGCGATCATTCTGATAGCCTCGTCGTCGATAGCCTTAGCCGTGGTCTCGGAGTATGGCTTCTGGAAGTTATATTCGTTGTTGTTGTAATAGCTGATGTTAGGCAGGTTGGTGCCCATTCCGGCATAGGCAATCATACCGTAGATGCTCTTGGTGACACGCTCCAGGTCGTTGATGGCACCGGTGGAGATGTGTCCGGTGAAGAGCTCCTCTGCCGCACGTCCGCCGAGCAGCGAACAGATTTCGTCGAGCATTGCCTCCTTGGTGGTGATCTGTCGTTCCTCCGGCATATACCATGCAGCGCCGAGAGCTCTGCCTCGTGGCACGATGGATACCTTGACCAGCGGGTTGGCATGTTCGGTGAACCATGATATCGTGGCGTGACCTGCCTCGTGGATGGCTATCGAGCGTTTCTCAGAGGCGGTCATCACCTTGGTCTTCTTCTCCAGTCCGCCGATGATGCGGTCTACGGCGTCGAGGAAGTCCTGCTTCTCCACGCTCTTCTTGCCGTGGCGCGCTGCTATGAGAGCCGCCTCGTTGCAGACATTGGCAATGTCGGCACCCGAGAATCCCGGAGTCTGGCGTGCCAGCATCTCCACATCCACGCTGGCATCCCTCTTGATAGGACGGAGATGCACCTCGAATATCGCCTTGCGCTCGTTCAGGTCAGGCAGGTCAACGCTGATCTGCCTGTCGAAACGACCGGCTCTGAGCAATGCCTTGTCGAGCATGTCGGCACGGTTTGTGGCAGCCAGCACTATGATTCCGCTGTTGGTGCCGAAACCGTCCATCTCGGTGAGCAATGCGTTGAGGGTGCTCTCCCGCTCGTCGTTGCTGCCCATCGACGGGTTCTGGCTGCGCGCACGTCCCACGGCATCGATTTCGTCGATGAATATGATGCAGGGAGCCTTCTCCTTGGCCTGGCGGAAGAGGTCGCGGACGCGGCTTGCGCCCACACCTACGAACATCTCCACGAAGTCGGAACCGCTCATGGAGAAGAACGGTACGCCGGCCTCGCCGGCCACTGCCTTGGCAAGCAGCGTCTTACCGGTTCCCGGAGGACCGATGAGGAGGGCGCCTGTGGGTATCTTGCCGCCCAGCTCGGTGTATTTCTTCGGATTCTTCAGGAAGTCTACGATTTCCTGCACCTCCTGCTTGGCGCCTTCCTGTCCGGCTACGTCCTTGAAGGTTATAGGGTTCTCGTTTTTCTCCTTGTCGTAAACTTTTGCCTTGCTCTTGCCTACACCGAGGATGCCGGGGCCTCCGCCGCCACCCATCCTGCGCATCAGGAATATCCAGATGGCAAAGAAGAGGATGATAGGTCCTACGGCCTGCAGGATATACATCAGTATGCTGCCCTGGTCGCTCTCATAGCTCAGTCCGCCCTTGAATACGCCCTGCGCACGGGCTGCGTCGATAAAGCCTTCCAGTTTGTCCACACTGCCATACTGTACCTCCACGAACGGGTTGGGGCCCATCTGTTTGGTGCCGGCATTGAACACCGTGCGGATGTAGTTCGGCTTTACGAACATCTTGAGCTTGCCGTTGTCTTTGTTCACGACGATGCTCTCGGCATAGCCCTTAGCCACATAAGTCTGGAAGTCGGAGTAGGCCAGCTGTTTGCCGGCGCTGCCACCGGTGGAGTTGCCTCCCATGATGAAGGCAATTATCAGTCCGATGATGCAGAGACCGTAAATCCAACCCATGTTGAACTTGGGCATCTTGTTGTTGTTTTTATTGTTGTTGCTGAAATTATTGTTCGGATTCATGTCAGTAGTATTGAATTTCCACCTTATATAATATATAGAGCAGCGAGGCATTTCCTGATGCGGACACCAGTCGTCACTCTTCAGTCCTGCTTGTTGTCAGTCTGCGTCGATGTCGGGAACTACCGTTATCTTGGCATCCTCCCAGAGGTCTTCCAGATTGTAGTATTCGCGCACTTCAGGCAGGAAGATATGCACCATCACGTCGGAATAGTCCATTGCCACCCACTGCGCGTTTGTCAGTCCGGCAATCTTTACCGGCTTCTCTCCAGCCTCTATGCGTGCCGTCTCCTCCACTGAGTCGGTGATAGCGTCGATCTGTGTCGGTGAGTTGCCCTGGCAGATCACGAAATAGTCGCATATCGTTCCAGCTATACCTCTGAGGTCGGCAACTACGATATTTGAACCTTTCTTCTCTTGAATACCTTTTACGATTGTCTCTACAAGCTTGTTCTTCTTTTCCATCAAATTTTAATAGGATTATTTTTGTTTTCTAATTCATTTTTTGTCGACACCATGCGGCGACACCGCTTTCTGATGCGAAATACCGCTCGTCTTATATATATATAATGTGCCAACGGCATACAAAGGTAAGCCGATTTATCCGAATTAAGCAAGAATATGGTGTTATTTTGGATTTTTTTATAAAAAAGTTGCCGAAATTGTTTGTAGTTCAAAAAAAAGTAGTACCTTTGCAATCGCAATCGGGAAGTTAATAACAAACGATTGATAATTTAAAGCATTGGGATATGGTGTAATGGTAACACTACAGATTCTGGTCCTGTCATTCTTGGTTCGAGTCCGAGTATCCCAACAACAGAGAGACATCCTCACCAAGGGGATGTCTTTTTTGTTGTTGCATGTGATTGTTCTAATTATTTAATGATATATTGATTATGAATATGATAGAAACACCTGTGCTTCTGCTTACCGGATATCTGGGAAGCGGAAAGACTACATTGCTCAACAGAATACTCGCCAATGAGGAGGGCTTGAAATTTGCAGTGATAGTGAACGATATCGGTGAGGTGAACATCGACGCCGACCTCATACAGCAGGGAGGCATCGTGGGCGAGGGAGACGACAGTTTGGTGGCTCTGCAGAACGGCTGCATATGCTGCACGCTGAAGATGGACCTCGTGCAGCAGATCAGCGACATCGTGGCGCAGCACCGCTTCGACTATATAGTAATCGAGGCGAGCGGCATCTGCGAACCGGCGCCAATAGCCCAGACTATCAGCGTTTATCCGAGGATGTATCCGGAGATGGCGAAGGAGGGCATGGCGAAGCTCGACGCCATCGTGACGGTGTGTGATGCCCTGCGACTGCGCGATGAATTCAATGAGGGCACCGACCTGACGAGGATGAACATCGATGATGATGACCTGGAGAGTCTGGTGATCCAGCAGGTGGAGTTCTGTAATATCATACTGCTCAACAAGGCATCGGAGGTGACTGCCGAAGAACTGGAACATGTGAAGGCGATACTGCGCCAGATTCAGCCGAAGGCGGAGATCATACCATGCGACTATGGCGATGTGGACCTGAAGAAGATTATAAACACCGGACTGTTCGACTTTGAAAAGGTGGCTACGTCGGCACGCTGGATAGAGGCAGTGGAGGCTGACGAGGATGATCTGGAGAACGAAGAGGAGGGCGAAGCACTGGAATACGGCATCGGCACCTTCGTTTATCGCCGTCGTCGTCCGTTCTCGTTGACAGAGTTCGACCAGTTCATTGCGCGCAAGTTCCCGAAGAGCGTGATTCGCTGCAAGGGAATATGCTATTTCGAGAGCGAGAAAGACCAGTGTTATCTCTTTGAGCAGGCAGGCAGCCAGGTGTCGCTGACCAATGCCGGACAGTGGTATGCGTCGATGCCTGAGGATGAGTTCGCTGAGTTCAGCAAGAACAATCCCGGCGTGTTAAAAGACTGGGATGAAGAATATGGCGACCGCATGCAGAAACTCGTGTTCATCGGACAGAACATGGACCGCGAGGAGATAGAAAAAGAATTGGACAAGTGTCTGGTGTAGAAAGGGGATTACTAATACTCTTATGAAAGGACAAAATCCAAACAGTCTCTAATGACCGATTTGGTATAAAACAAACCCATCCTGGACTTCATTATTGAAAGGCCAGGATGGGTTTGTTGCTGATCGGTATTTGAAAGATTGCCGAACTCCTTTCAAGTACTATATAAAGATTAGTGCGTCTGCGGTTTAACCGAGGTCTACTACCGTTATTCCGGCACCTCCAAACTGCACATGCTCGTCTTTGTATGATGTAACGGCAGGTACGGTGGCGAGATACTGTCGGATAAGCTGGCGCAGGATTCCCGTTCCGGTGCCGTGGAGGATGCGTACTCTCGACATGCCGACGAGGGTGGCATCGTCGATGAAATACATCACGGCATTGAGGGCTTCGTCGCCTCGCATGCCGCGCACGTCGAGATCTTGCTTGAAGTTGAGCTTCTTTTCGTCGATAGTCTCGCGGGTCTGTCTGCCTACGGTCATGAACGGGCGCGGTTCTTCGCGCTTGGGAGCCGTGGCGTGTTCCAGCTTCTTCAGAGAGGTGGTGGATCGCAGGTCGCCGAATATCACGGTGGCGTTCTTGCCCTGTATGCTCTCTATCTTGCCCACGGATGTGGTGCCCTTTATCCTCACCGTGTCGCTTTCCTTCAGCGGAGCGCTGACGGTGGACAGGGTGGTGGCGGCAGACGTGTTGTCTTTGTCCTGTCCTGAAGATGACGGGTCGCCCTTCTTGCGGTTCTTCTTGTTTTCCTTCCTTCTGAGAATCTGCGCCATCTTGCGTGCTATCTTGTCGTCTTCTGCCTGCTTGTCCATATCGGAGATGCCCTCCTTGAAGTCTCTCAGACTGTCGCGAAGCTTCTTTGTCTCTTCCTTCTCAGCCTGCTTCTCACGGATTTCGCGGATGACGTTCTCGATTTTCTTGTTGCTCTCCTTGAACAGTTCCTCGGCCCTTTCCTTGGCTTTGGCGAGCACCTCCTTGCGGCTCTTTGCCAGATCGCTGATTTCAGACTCGTATTTAGCTATCGTCTGCTCCATCTGCTTCTCGCGCTGATGGATGGTCTGGCGTTTGCTCTCCCAGTAGCGCTTGTCGCGCACGATGTCTTGCAGATATTTGTCGCTCTGTATGTAGTCGGAGCCTACTATCTCGCTGGCGTCGTGAATCACCTGTTCGGGCAGTCCTATCTTGCGGGCTATCTCAATGGCGAACGAACTTCCCGGCTGACCTATCTGCAGCTGGAACAGAGCCTGCATCTGATGGCGGTCGTAGAGCATCGCGCCATTGACCACACCCTCGTGGCTGTCGGCGAAATGCTTCAGGTTCTGATAGTGGGTGGTGATGACGCCATAGGCTCTCTTTATGCAAAACTGCTTGAGCACCGCTTCAGCTATGGCACCGCCAATCTGCGGTTCAGTACCGGTTCCGAACTCGTCGATGAGAATCAGGGTGCGGTCGTTGGCGCTCTTCATCATGTTCTTCATGTTCGTAAGATGGCTCGAATACGTACTCAGGTCGTCCTCGATGCTCTGTTCGTCACCGATGTCTATGAGGATGTTCTGGAATATTCCCGTTTGTGAACGCTCGCTCATCGGTACCGACAGTCCGCATTGCAGCATATACTGCACCAGTCCTACGGTCTTCAGACATACTGACTTTCCGCCGGCGTTAGGTCCGGAGATTATCAGCATTCTCTTGTTGCGTGTCAGCGTGATTTCCAGCGGCACCACCTTCTTGCCCTGCTTCTGCAGCGAGAGACGAAGCAGCGGGTGTGTGGCTCCTATCCAGTCGATATGCGGATATTTGCCCACCTCCGGTTCTATACCGTCAATCAGTTTGGCGAGCTCCGTCTTGGCCCGCAGCATGTCGACCTGAGCCAGCAGCTTGTAGGAGTCGAGAATCTGAGGCACATGCGGACGTATCACCTTTGCCATCTCCGTCAGGATGCGTATCACCTCGCGGCGCTCTTCGGCTTCGAGTTCGCGGACGCGGTTGTTTGCCTCTACCACTTCGGTAGGCTCTATGAAGAGAGTCTTTCCCGAAGCCGACTCATCGTGCACGATACCCTTTATCTTGCGCTTCATCGTGGGTACTACAGGTATTACCAGACGGCCGTCGCGCATCGCTGGCGTGACATCCTTCTCTATCAGACCTTCGCTCTGTGCCGATCTCAGTATGCTATATAATGTACGCGAGATGCTGCCCTCCACCTTTGCCAGCTCCCTGCGGATGTTGAGCAGTTCCGGCGATGCCGTATCGCGTATCTTTCCGAATTTATCCAATATCTGGTCTATACGCTGCAGAATCTGCGGAAACGTCACCACGCCTTCGGCAAGCTCGTGAAGGGCAGGGTAGGGGTATACGGGGTCTTTGCGCCATCCGTCATCCGTTGCCGCAACGGCAGCGTCTTCGTCCGTGCGGTTCAGATACGTCACGATGTCGTTCACCGTTCCCAGCGACCGGCGCAGGTCGAACAGTTCGTCCTCCTCCATGTGAGTGCCTTCCAGTCGGAGGCGTGCCACCGACTGTCTCACGTCGAAGAAGTAGTTGAGAGGGAAATTCTCCTCTTCCTCCTGTAGCCGGCGAAACTCCCTGACTCTCGACAGCTGGGTGTTTATTGCCTTCACGTTGTCCATGAAAGTAATCTTGTCCACTTCTTCTTTGCCGAGAGAGCTCAGACAGCGTTCTCGCAGCAGAGTCCTTATCTCGTTGAATCCGATCTTGTCTTCGAATGTTTTTGGGTAAATCATGGTGCAAAAATAGCAAAAATATCTTTTTTATGAAAAAAGTTGCGATAAAATTTGCAGATATAAATATAATTCCATACCTTTGCACTCGCTTTAAGACACTAAGCAAGTTCTTCAAGTAAGGAGAGATGGCAGAGTGGTCGAATGCACCGGTCTTGAAAACCGGCGTACTGAGAGGTACCGGGGGTTCGAATCCCTCTCTCTCCGCACAGAGTCCTGTAAATCGCAAGATTTACGGGACTTTTTCTTTTGGTATGCTCGGCACGAGCATTGTCTAACGGGTGGAAGTCCCGAGTAAAGGGGGCAGCGGATTCCATTATTGAATAATTAGGTAAGTTTTTTTTGAATCTTAATGTACACCTCAAGTTCATCTTTCATGACTATCTTTTCAGAAGTTACCACCAATAAGGGTGGTAACTTTTTGCTATCTCATCAACTGAAATCAAACATGAATCTAACTAGCTGAAGAACCTAAAAAAAGTTAATTTGCTTGCGAATTACAGATAATTTCGTAAATTTGTCAATAATAAAAACAACCGAAATATGGACAAGAACGAAGAAACCATTAGCTTAACGAAGTGCGACAACTCTATTCAGGCTGATGAAATCGTTTCTAAGCTGGCCAACGCTGGTATAGCTTCATCGCTCCACGACGAGCTCAACGACCCCGCTTATGGCGCTTACGGACCTAATCCCGGGATTGAGGTGAGGGTGTTCAAGAAGGACTTGGAGCGAGCCAAGAGCATATTGAAGGAGATAACCGAAAAGCGAGAGAAGCAACTGCCATGGTGCCCTAATTGCGGCAGTCAGAATGTCGTAGCGTTAGGCAAGGTAAGGCCCAAGCTGTCTAAGTGGGCGGTCATCATCGGCGTTCTCTTTGTTGTCATCGGAATCGTCTGCATTATCCTACCATTCTGTGTGAAGTCTCTAGAGTCAGCTACGGTTAGCTTTCTTATTATATCACTGATCTCATTGGCGGTTGGCGTTGTCCTAGTCATACCCCAGCGAGAGCGCAAAAACTACAAATGCAACGAATGCGGGACTGAATTCTATAAGGAATAATTTTTAGACCCAATAATAATGTGGCAATCCAACAACTTATCTGCAAAAAGATACAAACCACTTACCTAATAAATCTCTGAACTTATGAGAAAGAAGACAGATATTAGGTAAGTTTTTTGAATCTAAATGTACACCTCAAGTTCATCTTTCATGACTATCTTTTCAGAAGTTACCACCAATAAGGGTGGTAACTTACCACCTTTATAAACATTTTTAGTATTTGGGTGTCAGCGGATTTTCCCGGTTGGTAACACCATATGTTAGGAATAAAGTGTTGCCAGCCTGTACATGAAGAACCTGATATCCCCTACACCTCTGAACTGTGTTCTAAAAGCCTTGATTTTAGCATTGAACGATTCTGCCGATGCATTGGTAAGCCTTTCCTCAAAATAGTTGAAGATGGTATCGTTGTGGTTCTCAAAGGTTTCAATAACCTTGTTGAAACCTTCATATCCGAAATCTTCGACATCATTGTACCATCTGGCAAGGTTAAGCCTTGCCACTCCTGGCTGGGTTTTCTTGTTGAAAATGTCCACAAGACTGAGGTAGAGGCCATACGCCTTCTTGAGTTTGGGAAACATCTGAAAGAGAATTTCGGCCCTTGTCTGCTGTTGGGCATTCCATTTCGATTTGTGCATGAGAATCATATGTCGGCTGCGTGCCATAATCTGCGGCCTGGTTTCACCGTTGGCCATACGTTCTGGTACCCATTCCCCTATAAGATCCTTCTCGGCCCTCATATGTGCCGCCTTACGTTTTGCCCTATGCTCTTTTATGGCCTTGTTCTCCTCCGCAAGCACATCCCATCGTAAGGCTATTCTCATCTGGTCAATGGCCTCGGTCATAAGTCGTTGCACATGGAAACGGTCATTTATCAGCTTGGCCTTAGGGAACGCAGTCCTCACTGTCAGCATCATGTCATAAGACAAATCTGTGGTCACGGTCCTTACACGGCAGCGCAGTTCACGTGGGACTTTCTTCAGTATTGCCGACACTGTATCCAAAGCTACACCACGCACCATTGCAGCCAGCGCTCCCTTGCCGCCGTGGGCTGCCTTGTCCGTCAGGATAGTGTAGACCTCACCGTTGGAAAGACAGGTCTCGTCAAGACTCATGTCCTCACCGAAATTGTCTGGAAACAGCATGTACTCCTCTGCATGGTCCAATTGTTCCCAGTTGCGATAGTCACTGATTTTCTCCTTGTACTGTTTGCGCAGCGTCTGACCGTTGAGACCGTTGCGGGCCGCAAGCGTCGAGATGCTTACGGGAGTAGACTCAATCTCCCTCTTTTAAAAAAGAAACGAACTCTGCATTCAATCGAGTTTCGTCAAACTCGGACAAGTCCCATTCGTAGCTGAAGATCTCGCCGGTGTCCTTGTCCAACCATTTGCGTTTGCGTACATGAAGATACGTAGCACGGCCACGGATGGGAAAATCCTGGATGACGTGATAGTCACCAAAGCCGTGGGATATCACATTGCCGTACTTCTTGTCCTCACGCATCTGAACCTTCTTCTCGTCAAGATAAATGTCAAAGCGGCTATCGGTCTTATCAAAACTTACAACATCGAAGTTGTCTATAAGCACATCCGGAAGAATGGCACGTAGTAGCTTGGTCTGTTCCATATGGCAAAGGTACGACTTTATTCCTAACATACGGTGTTACCAACCGGAAAAATCCGCTGACCCGTGATAGCGGAGTGTACTTGTCCTTCTCTTGGTGTGGGTTATGAATTGGCTTACGCAGAAGCTCATAACATTCCTGTTTATATTTTCTACGACAAGTCCAATGCTAACATCTCTGCCATGCTGAATGGAAACGAATATTTCAATATTATTCCTTACGAATTCGAGGATGAATTTTACCATAATTTAGACAATATATTGCATTGCTGAAATTTAAGGCAATAAGAACTTTATACCGCATATTGTTATAGCTGTATGTCTATAGCAATATGCGTTGTTTTACCACCATATAAAGTGGTAAGTTACCACCTTAATTTTTTATTATTAATCAGAGAAGTCCATTCCCTTCTGCAGATTGTTTTTACTAACAAGGCACGACATGAGGAATAAGCAATGTTTATGTGGCATTTACGATGATATAAGAACTACTGCAAAAATAGTCGCATCATACGACTATTTTTGCAGTGATTTCATTTTGTTCTTTTATTTCAAACCAAGAACTCTACGGATTACCACATTTCTATTCGTTTATTTTGCGTAAATACACATTATTAACGACTACAAAGTTAGTCTTATTCCTTTTTCTTGCAAATTCATATCTTTTACCGAATAAAATGTGTTTCTTGCCGTCCGCTGTACTATCACTGGGCGCTTCCGTGTATGCCACAACAAGCGTATAACAAGGAATAAGATGTTCCGTGATTATGCAGAAAGAGGTAAAAGCACTATGGGATGGTGTTTCGGTTTCATGTTACACCTGATATGCAATGAGAGAGGTGAACTGCTTAACTTTATCCCAATCGGTCTGCAGACTTAAATTGACAATTAGGCAATAAAGAGAAAGGTTTGGATGGACTAAAAATAGCCTTCCAAATTTCTCTCTTTTGTTTGGTTTGCGCTAATCTGCGTATCCAAAGATAATCTCGGTTGAATAGAATAAAATTATTTGACGACCAACATATCAGGATATTTAATAGAAAGCTTCTCCAACAGAGCAATAGCTTCTTCTACATAGTCCGAACCGTTATTGTGGTAGCATAGACAGTTGACTGTATTGGCTTGCTGATTTATATCGTTGTCACCTTCACCTGATGGTGTATCAACAATAGTATGTGCAATACCTAAATCTTGCAAAACATCCGAAGAAACGCCGTACAGATGCCAACCGTCGATTTCTATATCCAGTCTCACATCATTGGAGATACGTGAAAGTATGATAGGACTCCCTCCATGATTGTCTAGATATATGTAATACTTTTCCTGTGAGAGCAATTCCACCAATCGGTTCAACATCTTCCAAGCCACATTTGTAGCTGAGAAATATCCACTTTGTAGAATGCATACATCCAGGGAAGAGGCATTTGGGTCAAAAGAATTTTGTTCTTCAGCTCTTTGAAAATAGAGATAACCATAATCCGTAGAACGGTAGGCTACAGTAATTTCACCAGCGTATTTCACGGCATAATAGCGCCAGTTCTCAGGACACACGGTCTTTGTGCAACCTACCATTGCACTTACCGGAACCGACGTGTCTATCAAGTCAAAGACTTCCATAATACGGTTACGGCTTCCGAATTTATGATAGCCGGTAAAATTTTGCCAGGAACCGTTGATAACGCCATAGTAGCGATATCCCTCATGGTTCAAGCGGCACATGGAATAATCGCCTAAAGAGAGAAGCGCAGACCGTTTCTGTTCTTCTCTCAACTTTTCATTTGCCGATGACACAAAGAAATGTTTAGCTTTGCCCAAACGATTTTTCAGGCTCTGTACAAACGAACTGTTATTAAGGTCCAATTTGCCATCGTCATTCAATCCTGTGGTGAAAGCCTGCAGTGTTCCATTTATTTCGGAGACATCCTCATATTGATACAAACTCCTCCATACGTCTCTTGAACTTTCCTTTTGCTGTTCCTCATTCCATGAAAGTGAATTGAACCCTTTCGCTTTACTAAACTTCAGTAGTTGCCCGTGCATTAGATGTGAAGTGTCGTTCAACAAATCCGTCAATCTTTCTTCACGGGTCTGATCTGCACTGTTGGCGATAAGATTCCGCAGATGGCGTTCGCGTATAACAAATTCCTCCTTGTCAAGGTTAAGGTACAGACCGAGGAAATAAGAATACAAACGGATGTAGTCACCAGCATGCATATCTCCCTTTATGGCAGAAGACAAACTTTCGTTGAAATCGGCTTTAAGCTCATCTGGGATATTCTGGTTGCAAGCGGACAAAGTATCCAAAACCATCTCCATCGACCTTACTCTGATAGCACTAGACAGATGGTGAGACAAACACTCGTCACTTATATCCTTATATTTCGGTTTGTCATACCCAGAAATATAATCAAAGCAAACAAATATGGCGCGTAGCATATTCATATAAGAAGGATCCACGGCTTTCAAGTCCGGCGTGTAATCAAGAGCTTCCCATATAAATTGCATCCACGTAGTATCAAACTTTATGGCGATTTTATTCGCCTTGTCAATGTTAATCTTTCGTATCAATTTATGTATCTTCGCCTTGACAATCTCAAAAGAAGTCAGGGGCTTTCCCCGAGAGTTCATCTTGTTGTAAAGATCATCAGACAAGTCAAACCGACCGAAATCAAGAATATAGAAATTGATGGGGCAATCACATGAAGTTAGTTTGTCCCACAAATCGGTCTGATGGCCAAATGTTTCATGAATTCTATCCAGAACGACCAGCATGGACATGATAGATGGATCGGCGTAGAAAGACCCTCTAAACTCATCCAAGTTTTCCAGATATTCGCTTATGACCTTTTCTCCTGTTCCGTTCATACAGATTTCATTCGCCAAGTCCTTGTGCTTGGCAAAAAGGATCTGTTTGCAAAAGGCCACGGTACAGTTTCTCGTTGCATAACTGAAACGAGCCAAGGTGGCAAAATCCTCCTCTGTTGCGTCAGGAGAGATAAGTGCTGCGTAATAATGGAGCAAGAAAAGCGTTGTAAGGCGTTGCTGACCGTCAAGTGGCATGAAATCCTTCGCAATGGAATCACTCCCATAGACAAAATCCAGAGTTTCTTCTTTCCTATCATTCGGATCTTGCGTTACACTATCCAAGGCCGTCTTGAATGTTGATAACATATTGGAAAGAACCGTTTCCGTTTTCTCTGTTCCTGCCCCATAGATGTAGTCACGTTGCAGGGTCGGTATGCTGATGGGCTGTTTGCTGACCAGTTCCCAAAATGTAGTTTTATATCCTATTTGATTATCCATGATTATCAAGTTTGAATTACAATGCCGTGGCAACTATATATGGAGCCAGTTTTTTCTTAATATCCTCATAATACAGAATTCTGTCCCGTTGCCCCCAAGAATGTATCTGAAGTTCCTCTTGGTCATACATTTTCAAAAATACCTTCTGGGTGCAAATTGGATAATACTTATTTGAGGATATTTCATTGCATATCAACTGACGCTTTACTTCGAACGGCGATTTACCTACCATTGCATTTTGCCCTAAATCCAACAATGTCATATTTGACAACTGGTGTACGGCAACCGCTTTGTCGGCTTTAGCATCCAGCAAATCATAAAATCTGGCAACATCGTCAAACAGGGCTTTAATCTTGTCATATCCATATGTTTTTGAACGGCATATAGGCTCGTCACGTTCCAATGCCTCAATGATATTCTTTTGCTCTTGTGTAAGCTCGGGACTGCCTAAAGACATCTTTTTCAGAGCCTCCTTGTTGCAGACAATCCATTCGTACCACGAATCCTTTTTCTTTTCCGGGAGACAATCCGAGTTCTGTGCATGGATATGCTCCAAAGTCCAGGTCTTGTCGGCTCTTTCTTCCTTTCCGTTGACCATTTTGTAGTTATATCTAAACCTGTCGAACGAGAAGAAGTTACCTTCCTTCTGCAGTCTTGTGGTTTCCACATTATAAAGAAGCAAAAGTTTTTTGATGTACTTATAATGCGTACTTACGTCATAGCGCAATTGTTCCAAGCTCACGATAGGCAGATTGGTTCCTTTGTCTTTAGAAAGCGTCATGGCATCCTTGATAAGGTTTACCATATACTGTTCTTTCAGAACGCTCCGCTTTATTTTTGAGTTCAGAAGACTGCAAATCACATCGTCTTCCGTCCCAGGCGATGCAATGGCATTAAGAAAACCTATTCTGTGATACAAGTCCCTGTCATGATACCAGTATTGCAGCTTGTCAAAAACACTAAGCACAAGCTCCCATGTATTCCAAGCATCATTGTCCTTGTCAATCAGTTTCTTGAAATAAAGATAAGTATACAGTTCGTCGTCCTTGCGCAATTGCAGGAATTCGCACTTGGCAGCTTTGTCGGAAGCATATTTTCCACTAATCAAATCAAAAAGGAGACCAATGGAATTTCGCCCGGTATCCGACCGTTTGGTGAGAAAAGACTGAAAATCTTTGTCTTTCATCTGTTGCTCCAGTTCATCCCATTTCTCGTTGATGCTTGTCTGCTTGTTTGTAAAGCGTTCTTTTTGAATTTCTTCTCTAAGAGAATCAGAGAAGCCATCCAGCGATCCCAAATCAAATTTGGTGGTCTTACTGAGGAACAATGAGCGTATAAGCTCAGAACACGACAGTTCCACTTTCAGCGAATTCATCCTGTTGAATATATCGTGTGGCTCCTTTTCTTCATTTGTTTCATACCATACGACCTGTACGGACTTTGTTCCGCTATCAGCAGTCTGGTAGAAATATTGGGAGAAGACACCTACTCTTGACAAATCTTCCATAAACCATTCGAGAACGGTCTTTGCAGCATGGTAGATATATACAGAATCTATCATGTGACTCCATTTGCTGGGAATTTCATCAATGGTGGCAGGTGATGATGCTGTAGGAGGAACAATTTTGATTGACTCAAAAATATCCACCATATCAGGACGTGTGGCATACATGATGGTGTACTTATGTGATATGGCGGTAAACATGTTGCTGTTCAATTGGTCGTATATCTGCATGATGATACGAATAGTTGTCAAGCGTTGTTGTCCATCTATCACCTCATACCACAATTCGTTGTTCATCTGTTTTTCCTTCACCACAATGGGTTGAAGACAATAGAATTGTCCTTTAGTGTCACCAATGAAGAAAGCATACAAGTCCTGCAAAAGATCCAGTACCTGCGTTTCCTCCCATCGGTAGCCTCGTTGGTATTCAGGTATGTAGTATTTCTTGTTGAGCAAGTCGGGGATTGCCCGTCTTATCATATAATTGTCTGTCATAAGTTTGTCGCTTTTATTAAGTATGTCAACGTAGAATTATGATTTTTCTTATGGGATGTCTCTTTGTTGAACCTAACATAACAATTATAGTTTTGAGGTTTCATTTTCTAAGCAAGGATAGCTTGTACCGTTTGCAATACGATTATACATCAATGATGGTTCGGCGGCTATTACGCATTTGTAGTTATACTCAACAGTAAACCTCATACTGAGTTTGTTCTGATCAGCTTCAGACAGTGGCTGAATGGATAGCCATTTGTTATAGATTTTTTCTAATGTCATATTATTCGATGTCTTATATACCACCATTAAAGGTGGTATATGATTTAACCATGTATCTTATCGTTTTGCTTCAATCCTATATTACGCCACTAAAGCCAGCAAAGGTAATGCCGCAATCAGTGAGTTTAGATTTTGCATGGTCTTGGTGGGCTGGTTGACTAAATACGTATTGATGTCATTTAATTCATTCTTACCCGTTGGCGGAATTAATTTAAGTTGATAAATATGAGTAAAAAGTTGTACATATCGCTGATTTTTAGTAACTTAGTGGTGTTCAAAACATTGAGTCCAAACCATCGTATGTACAACCTTTATACAAAATTCGTCAAAATACTTGAGATATGCAAGCAATTCTCTGAAAATCTCGTCAATGAATCTGGTAATGTTCCACGTCGTGGTCCTGTTCCCAAGTTTTCGGATTTGGAAGTGGTGGGGCTATCCCTGACGGCAGAGACCGAGAGCATTGATAGTGAGAAGTGGTTGTTCGAATATATTGTCTAACTACATAGCCAAAGGCAAGGGGGGAGCACCGTGAGGTGTAAAAGCACGAAACGCCGTATGCCGAACGGTATATACAGTGGTGTGGAAGGTCTGTAAATACGAGAGTAGGAGGAAAATACCGATTCCTGGTATTTTCCTCCTACTCTCGTTATTTATGGATGTCCGGTCTTTACAGTCCTCTTGTCTTGAGCAGTACAGATGCGTCGGGTTCCTCCATGCCGGTGAAGTCGGTGAAGGTCTGCAACTGGTCCTTTGTGTTGTCGCGGCTCAACACCTTGTTGCGGAACGCCTGTCCTACGGCAGGATCGAGCTGTCCGTGCTGATTTACCCCAAACTGTCTGATGACCGATTGGAGTAAAAGAAAAACTCCATCCCCGGTTCGTTGCCACAGAAAGATGTTGGTGGCAGAAGCCGAGGATGGAGCAGAATTATATAAGGATGGTTAATAAAGTTCGTGTGTCATGATATCCGATATGGAGTGGGGAGGGGCTCCTTAGTTGAAGCAGCTCTCTCCATGCTCGTAGATGTCGAGACCCTCTTCCTCGATACGCTTGTCCACTCGCAGACCGGCAATCTTCTTGACGGTGAAGAACAATATCGCTCCCGTCACAGCAGCCCAGGCGTCGATGGTCAGGATGCCGAGACACTGTGCTCCGAAGAAACTGAAACCGCCTCCGTAGAAAGCACCGCCGTCTACAGCCAGCAGACCGGTCATCAGAGTGCCGAAAATGCCGCATACGCCATGTACGGAACTTGCGCCGACGGGGTCGTCTATGTGGAGCTTGGTGTCGATGAACTCGATGGAGAACACGAGGATGATTCCTGCCAGCAGACCGATGATGGCGGCGCCCAGTGGAGACACTAAGTCACAGCCGGCGGTGATGGCTACCAATCCTGCCAGTATGCCGTTCAGAGTAAGCGAGAACGACGGTTTGCCGTATTTCAGCCATGATGTGAACATGGTGGCGAGTCCGCCAGCCGCCGCTGCAAGGTTGGTGGTGAGGAACACGTGTGAGATGGCAACTCTGTTGGCTTCGCCAGATGCTGCGAGCTGAGATCCGGGATTGAAGCCAAACCATCCGAACCACAGGATGAAGACACCGAGAGATGCCGTCAGAAGGTTGTGGCCGGGAATTGCGTGGATCTTGCCGTCCTTGCCGTATTTTCCGATTCGCGGACCAAGGGCTATGGCACCGATGAAAGCGAGTATGCCGTCTACGGAGTGTACGATGGCAGAACCGGCAAAGTCGTGGAACGCATGTCCGAAGGTGTTCATCATGAAGCTTCCCTCATTGCCGTTGCAGAGCCAGCCTCCGCCCCATGTCCAGTGGCCGGAGACGGGATAGATGAGCAGGGAGATGAATACGGAATACACGCAATACATAGAGAACTTGGTGCGTTCTGCCATCGCTCCAGACACAATGGTTGCCGATGTGGCACAAAACATGGTCTGGAAGACGAGAAATCCCTCTGTGGGCAGTCCCGACGGACTGCTATAGAATGAGAAATCCCCAAAGTGAGGCATTCCGATGAAGCCCTCGCCGTTGCTTCCGAACATGAAGCCGAAGCCGACAAGCCAGAAGAGGAGAGAGCCGAACATGAAGTCGACGAAGTTCTTGAACAATATGTTGGCGGTGTTCTTGCTGCGTGTGAAACCAGCCTCGCAGAGTGCGAAACCCGGCTGCATGAAGAATACCAGCATGGCTGCCAACAGCATCCATACGGTATCGAGTGATATGCTTAAATCCTGTATCGTCATTTGCGTAAAAAATTTGTGTCGTGTTGTTGTTTGTTATCCTGAATTATCCCGGAAATATACTTATGCTACGATTAATACTATATGCTATTTTTCCTGTTCCGCATTATACAAGGCGATGTCGCCACGCTCGCCTGTCCTTATCCTTACGGTGTCTTCCACCGGAATGACGAATATCCTACCGTCTCCAATCTCGCCAGTGCGAGCCGACTGGCAAATAGCTGCAATAGTCTTCTCCACATTCTTGTCGCGCACGACAACATTGAGCAGAACTCGCTCTATGGAACTTGTGTCGTACATCACGCCACGGTATATCCTCGCCTGGCGCATCTTTCCCTCACCTCTCACATCGTAGTAAGAAAACCACTCGATGTCGGCTGCCAACAGGGCATCTTTCACATCATCAAACCTTGTCTTGCGGATGATGGCTTCAATTTTCTTCATGCTGTCCTCTCCTTTTTCTTGTTCTTAATATGTTTATATGAATATTCATTTCTGTATTTGTGTGTCATTTTGTGATTAATCCGCTGCAAAAGTATGACAAAGTGATAATATGTGCAATGTTTTTATGTTGTTTTGTTGCTTGGGCTTCTATTGGGATTGCACTTTGTGTTGCTGTTGTATGGTTTTACTTCTAAATTGGAAGTAAAACAAACCGTTTGCTTTTATATTGATACTATTTCTTTTGGGACTAAATCGGTAAGTCTGATCTCCTTGTCATCTCGTTAACTTGTCATCTCGTTTAAAAATCAAAATTTTCGCCAGAACCGTCAATTATCTGGTCGTCAGTGTGGAAACGTCTGATTTACAATGGTTTCAATTTTTAATTTACATAACAAACCATCTGGTAATTGTCTTGATGGTTTTACCACGGAAACAATTTATCAGTGATAATAGAGTTGTCCATCCGCCTACGGCGATGGACAAAAAATTAAACATGGATTTAACGGAGGACACGGATTTGACTTTTTTCACTGATTTTTTTAGTTGGTAAATGGTTATTGGATTTCTATCAGGATTTTCGTGGATTTGCGAGTGCTTGTGGCACTCCCTTTTCCTTAGCCAATGAACATCAGCCCCCTCTCGTTCTCCCCCGTAGGGGAGAAGCTGGTTACCTTGAATGTCGATAACACTCTGATAATCAGGTAACAAGAGTATTTGTCCCTCCCCTTCGGGGGAGGCTAGGGGGGGGCTG
>ERZ780141.77-NODE-77-length-72790-cov-11.321592_pt1 | contig 72790 bp, 60 predicted proteins | sample MGYA00433080_ERZ780141 | MGnify/ENA primary metagenome ERZ780141 (study PRJEB29588, sample SAMEA2154047) | human gut metagenome | biome: human gut; feature: human-associated habitat; material: faeces | place: Denmark | collected 2008/2010 ... | reverse complement strand
TATAGAATCTATAAGATCTTTGGATAACTTAAACACGGAACTTTGCAGGTGAGCCCCTGAAGGTCAGCCTGGTTTATCCGTTTCACATTCAGTACAAGAGGAGGAAGTAGGACATGAGTAATAGAGCTTTGACATACTTCCTGTACCTACTGCCCCTGTTCGTGTTCTCCTCCTGCCAGTTCAGACCGTTGGAGGAGATGTCCAATACGCATTATCTGCGTGTTTATCTGGATGAGAGTATAATTAATCTTACCGAGGGGTTCTATAATGAAAACTATCTTCGTCCGGCATATTCTACCCCTGAGGTTCTGCACGCGGTGTTGGCCGATCCTGCAACGGGAGATGTTGTGGCGGAGCGTTATCTGCGCAATCACGGGGAGGATGCCTATGGTCATTACCTTGACGGTTATGTGATTTGCGAGCCGGGAGAGTGGGAACTGCTTGTGTGGAATTTTGATACCGAGACGACACAGGTGCGCAATGAACGCAAAGTGTTCGATGCTATGGGCTATACCAATGAGATTGCTTCCCATTTGAGGGCGGGGCTTACGAACAGCCGTTCCAAGACTGATGAACCGGAGAGGATAGTATATGACCCGGACCCTCTGTTAGTGGCTCAGGACCGTGTCATTTTGCCTTATACTGATGAGATTGATACCTTGAAGGCTTCTAATGGCGGGCGGTTCGTTGCTCAGTGCATTACTCAGACTTGGTATCTGCAGGTGAAGGTGAAGGGTATGAAGTTCGTGACTTCTGCGCGTTCGCTGCTCTCTGGTATGGCTGGTTCGAAGTGGTTGTGGAATCCGAGGATGAATGAGGAGGATCCGGTGACTCTTTATTTTGATATGAATCAGGGGGATAGGAATGATTCTGATGATACTGATATTGTGTATGCCACTTTCAGTACTTTCGGGCGTTTGCCGGGTGCTACGAATAATTTGCAGGTGACTTTTGATTTCGTGACGACCTATGGTACGACTTATTGCGAGACTCTGGATATTACGCTTAAGTTCGATGAGGATGAGGCTTTGCAGCACCAGTGGATTTTGCTGGATAAGGATGTGGTGATTGAGATTCCGGAGCCTCCTGAGATTGGTGGAGGTGGGTTCAATCCCGGTGTCGGCGAATGGGATGATATTGAGACTGATTTGATAATTTAATACAACTATTTATAAATTTTTTTTTCATTATGAAAAAATCACTTCTTTTTGCAGCTCTTGCCGTTGTAGCAATGGCATCCTGCACGAAAAATGAGCTGAAGGTCCCTTCTACTGGATCTGACGCTGTCATCTCTTTCCAGCCTGTTGTGGCAAATGCTACTAAGGCTACGTACCTCACTACTGCTAATATGAAAGATGAATGCAATGAGTTTGGTGTGTTTGCGTGGTATGCTGAGCCTACTCTTGCTGTCGCTGGTTCCGGTACTGCTTATATGGACAACGTGAAAGTTACATACAGCGGTTCAATTGATGAAGGTGCCTCAGCAGGTGTAGGTGCTTGGGCTCCGGGTTCGCCTTACTACTGGCCAAAGAATGGAACTCTTTCTTTTGATGCTTATGCTCCTGCTTCTGCACATGCTGAAACTCCTGGTGCGGGTACTGGAAAGGTCACTTCTACTGCTGCTAACGGTCTTAAGATTGAAAACTATACAGTTGCAGCACTTGCTAATCAGTACGACCTTCTTTATTCAACTCGTACTCAGGACAAGGTAACTTCTACTGGTGGTAGTAATGATACCTATGACGGTGTTGATATCGCTTTCCATCACGCCCTTGCTGCAATTGAGGTAACTGCGAAGACCGATAAGAATTACTCTGATGCAATCAAACTGAAAACGATTACCATTCTTAATGCGTATAGCAAAGGTACATTCAATCAGAATATGACTAACGCTACTACAGAAGGAACAGCTGCATGGTCTGGCCATGGTACAGAGGAAAGTTATGTTTTGTTTAGCGGAGACCAGGCACTTTCTATGACTCCTCTGACTTCTCCTGCAATTTCCAATGCCATCCTGCTTCCACAGTTATTTGCCCACACTCCAAATAAGGTTTCAATCAGGGTTGATTATACAATCAAGCACGGAACTGCAGAATTGGCTCAGTATTATATAGCTGATTTGAGTACAACATATGGTCATGAGGGATCTGATCCATCAGCTCTACTTTCAGCTTGGGTAATGGGTAAGAGGTACACCTACAATTTCATCTTCTCTCTTGATGAGGTTTACTTCGCACCTTCAGTTACCGACTGGACAGAAGTTACTGTTGACAACATCAACGTTAAGTAACATCTCTTTATATCTCAGTGGGCTTGACCGCCCGCTGGGGTTCTAATTTTTAAGTATATGTCAATGAGGCTTTTCATATTCTCCATGGCCCTCCCGCTAATGCTTGCCTTAGGCTGCACCAAACAGCCGAATCTTGATGGCGGGAATGGTGGCGCATTCCCGGTGCCAGGAGAACAGAAGATTTCCATCCCTTGCCCTCTCGTGACGCCGGCGACAAAGGCGTTGGCGGGTGAAATGCCGCTGAACTACTCCACAGATGAATCCTTCGGAGTCTATGCCCTCTACTACCCAACAGGCAACTTCTCCGGATGGAACAACACCCCGGGAAGCATGATCTACATCGACGGCGCAGAATTCAGCTATGACTCTTCCATCGACGACTCCTCCACCGGCTCCGGTGCCTGGAGCGCCACCCCGGGCTACTACTGGCCAAAAGGCGGCAAAATGACCTTCGCAGCTTGGTCCCCATATCGAGCCAAAAACAATGGTACCATATCCTACGGCCAAGCCGGCCTGCAGATTACAAAGTTCACCACAGCAGACAAGGGTTCCGAGCAGTACGACCTGCTCTACAGCGAAAGAGTCTATGACAAAGCCGACTGTAGCGGTACCTCAACCCAATACGACGGAATAGACCTCCTCTTCAGTCACGCGCTCTCATCGCTTCACTTCACTGCCTGCTCAAGCGTAAGCACAGCAAACATAAGAATCAGCAAAATCGTCATCTACGACATATACAAAACCGGAGACTTCAATGAGAATATCTCCGAAACCAATCCCAATCCGTCAACCTACTCCAGCACTCCTGTCTGGACTTTTGACGGTAAGGCTAAATATACCGAAGCCTCTCCGCTGGTAGTCTATGAAGACAACTCCGGCACCGCCGCCCTTGTACTTCCTTTACAGGGAAGTACCCCGCTTGCCGTAGGCTTAGCCCTCCCAATTCCTCAGGACATCTCTTCAGCCAAAATGAAAGTCTATTACAATGTCCAGCTTGGAAGTGCTGAACCTGTACCTACTGTTTCCCAGGCCCTAGTACTTGGCTCCGGAACAGTCACCAAGTGGGAAAGACAGAAAAGATACACATATAATCTCATCCTTGGTGCACAGCAAATCCGTTTCAGCGTGAATGTGCGCGGATGGAGTGACTCTGACAATACTGACATACAATAATATACGTCTTTAATGAATAGATACCTTCATATAGTTGTTTCAACCCTTCTTCTGTTTGCGACCTCCTGTCACAAACAGGAAAAACCTCAGCCACAGCAGGACGTGCAAGTGCGATGGGATGTGAGCGGGGTGGAAGGCTACTCTACCAAAGCCCTTATCAATGATTCCAAAGGCATCCAGGATGCCTGCACTCCTGAGTCTCAACACGGCAGAGGACAGACTATCGGAATCTGGGCTGACTACGACATCACAATTGACGGAACTAGGTACACCGTGGAAAATGTCTTCAAAGGCACCCGTCTGTTTTACAATCCTTCAAGCACCGAGACAGATACGAAATGGGAATATATGGGTGACCCGGCCTACTGGGTGGCCGGAGGAAAATATATCTTCCGCGCCTATTACCCTGCCGGAGAAGTGAGTGTGCTGGAGAGTTCTTCCAGCGCAAAAGCTTTTGTGGTAGAGTCCAACACCGTGTCCACTCAGCGGGATTTGCTTTTAGCCTTCAACTCCTTCGACACTGCCACAGGCCTCTATGCTGATGGTACCACAGGTGATATGTCCAAGCCTGTTCCATTCTACTTCCGTCATGCAATGGCTGCCGTCAAGGTGTGTTTCCGCTTTGAGAATGGCTTCTATTCAGAAGATGCAATCACTTCCTGCTGGTTCGAGAACTCTGCAAACGATGATTTTGCCATAACCGGAATGATGACATATGGAGATGGTGTGCATCTTGAGGAGGGTAAAATCCAATGGATAAAGTCATATAGTCCCGTGTCAGGATTGCAGTATTATCTCTGGAAGCATCCTGCCGGCGTTCCTTTCAGCTCTGCATCGGGTTCGGAACCTGTGGTTGCTACAGCATACAGCGTCTTCTCTAAATCTGATGGAGATACGGGAGAGAAATTCACCGGTCAGGATGGTTTTCTGATGATTATCCCACAGCCTAGCACAGGAAATCAGCGCATCTGCTTCACTACGCGAAGTGGTGGCAACGCAGTGTTCCGTATTGCTATCCCGAAGAAGACAGGTACATCCAATGCCAATTACCTTGCCAATCCTGACGATTCTTCAACCCATAAGGCCGCTGACGGATGCGATTTCATTCCGGGCTGGCGTTACACATACACCATTGTCATAACCAAGACAGATGCAGAGATTCTCCTTGGCATCGCCCCTTGGAACAAGCTGGATTCATCTTTTAACATTTCTTTCTGATTATGAGATTAAGGAGAACATATATCATACTTTCTATCACCCTTCCTTTCGTCCTTTCTCTGCTTGGTGCCTGCCAGAGAGAAATCGTTCTTGGGCAGACTTCAGAAGCTGCGAGCCTGTGTCTGGATTTGAGCGTTCCGGGGCTGAGGATTGAAAGCAAGGGCAATGCGGACGATCCTTTTGCCGATGACATTTCTTCCTGGACGGACTGGGAGAAAGTGGTGGACGGCAGGATGATGTATCGCCTTACGGTTTTCCTTATTGAAAAAGATACTGATTACCTCGTTGCCTACAGGGATATCTACTACAGCACTGACTCAGGCTCTGATGTGACTGCCCCTTCTGCTCCTCAGGGCCCTAACGGCTGGTACAACGGCACTTCTGTAGATGTGAAGCTGTCTTCATCCACTCAGGCACAGATCAGTTTCCTATACGATAATCCGCTGCACACGGCCACTGATGGAAGCAGTTTCGAGAGACTCCAGCGTGGAACCTACAAACTGCTTGCTGTGGCCAATTACAGTAGTGTGAACGGCACGAAATTCAATGGACAGCCGTCCGGGGTGGCATCATATAAAGGTCTTGGAAACGGTACTTTCGATACTTATGTTGATGGAATCATTAATGAATTCAAAGATAACCAGAAGGCTGGGAAAGAGAAAACATTTGCTTCTTACGCGAATTCTTCCAATCTGGTGAACTATGTCCTGACATCCTCCTCCTCTTTCATCTGCCCGGCAATGCCTCAGCCGCTTACTCTGGCAAAGGAAATCGAGCTTAGCCCTGGAATGAACACCATATCGGGAGAACTGCTTCGCACTTTTTCCCGTATCAGGCTTTCGGTGGAGAACTTGTCAAACGTTGACCTAACCGTGCGCAGTCTCAGTTTCAGCGACAACACGACCAAAGACGAGACTTATCTTTTCTCTTTGCCTGAAACCCCTGACCTAGTCTATAAAGTAGGTACTAAGAAAGCTCCTGTAGTAAGTTCATCCGATGCAATAGTGCGTTTCACTGGTTTGACTGTAATCGATGATCTCGCCTCCGGCAACAATACCAAAACGCTTTTCGATGCCTATGTCCTTGAAAGCCGGGACCTTAGCAATAACTACACCTACACCTTGGATTTGGAGTATGTCGGAGAGGCTGCCGTTCCTCAATATGAAAAGACCTCCACAGCCATTTCCACTGTAGCGGGACTTGCTAATGGCGGCAACTATCTATTCCAGAATCAGAATAATCAGTACCGTTTTCTGATTGCCGGCACTCCCTATCTTCAGACCGTCGATGTTGAGCTGGCTGAGTTGCCTACTGTTCTTGGCGCGTCTATGGTTATGAAGTTGATTTCCGTTGACTCGAATAGTGATGGTGTTCAGGATACTGAAACCATCAACAGTGTAGCTTATCCGAAGTATATCATCCAAACACAGTATGGAGGGACGACCTATTATCTCGGCACTCCCGGAAGAAGTACAAATATCCCTATGATTCCCGACAAGGCCAGTGCAACTGTCTTTACGGCGAGGGATGACAGGGGAAGTAATCTGACTTTCTGGTCCAATACAAAGAATGGAAACGGTGTCAGGGATTTCATCAATGTGTACGGTGGACAGCAGGATCAGGTCAGGGGCTGGAATGACAATGATGGCGGGTCGCAGTTCAAATTGTATGCTGTGAACCAACTGATGAAGGCTCCGAAATACTCTGACCCTATTGTTCTTTCCACTATCGATCCGGCGACTTCGGTTGTGAGCCCGGTGAATACCATTAAAAGGAATGATTTTATCAATGTTCTGATTTCCGTTTCATACAACAAGGACCTTGGTGATTTCGAGTTTGAAGTCAAACCTTGGAATGAAGTTTCAGGTAGTATAGAATTCAATTAAAAATGAAAAGATTATTCTTGTTATCCGTCATAGTGTGCCTTCTGTCTGGCTGCGTTGAAGAAAAGTTGCTGCCCCCTTCGGAGAGTGGAAAGGAGGTTTTGGTGAACCTGGAATTCGGTGGCAGCAGTCTGGAAGAGGTCAAAGTTGGCACTAAGGCAACCCTGGATGTGATTCCGGAGTCGCGTGTGAGCAATATGTTCGTTTATGTCTTTGTGGGAGAGAAACGCTACTATGCACATTATTTCGACAGTGATTGCCTTATGGTGTCTAAGGAACAGGTTCGCAACGCTTCTGTCAACTGCTGGTACGTGGACCAGATGACTTCCGCAACCGATGACGCCACAAATGGAGTTTTGCGCATCAAATGTCCCGCCGTCACCGGTGCCCAGATTTACATTATGGCCAATATCGATGCCGATATGGTCAATGTGTCTCCGGAAAAGCTCAATACGATTACTACACTGAGTCAACTCAAGGCACTTACTGCAGTGCTCAATCAGGAGATTACATCGCGAAACGGCCTTTTCCCTATGGCTGGAGTGTCTGAAACGGTGAACATTTCTTCTACGGGAATTACAGGTTCCACTTCCGGTACTGCTGTCAAGGTGATACTGGAGCGCTTCGATGCCAAGGTGAAGGTCAATTTCAGGGTTGCTACCGATTTTGAACTCAGCCAAGTCGAAGGCGAAGTTAAAACAATCCAGCGTCTGAAGGAATTCAGGCCTGAGTCTTGGTGCGTACGCAATTTGCCTAAAGGCTGCTACATCATTCCGCAGGACTCTGATGCTGAAGAGGGCTATTTTGATACCACCCCTGTCATCTTCGAAACCAGCGGCACAGAATCATTTACCATAGGTGACAATACTTATGAAAGTGCTGTCAACGGCTTCTCCTTCTATATGCTGGAAAATAGAGAAACGGCAAAGCAGAGCGTTAGTTCTTTCTCAAAGCGAGAGCAGAAGAATAAGGATGCCAATGGCTTATTCGATTCCTCTGCAGGAATATGGACCAATGCTCCGGAGAACGGAACCTACCTGGAAGTCAAGGGAGAGGTGGTAATGGAAGTGGATGTGTCCAACGAGGCCAAAAAACAGCAGCTCGCAGCTGATGTTACTTACTACATTCATCTGGGAAATGTGGCTTCTTCCGTTAACGACTATTCTATCAATCGCAATACCATATACACATATACAGTTACTATCAAGGGCGTGAGCAGCATTGAGCTAGAAGTGACCACTTCATATAACGATGCTGGCGACCCTGCGGCTCCGGGGAAAGTTCAAGAAACTGAACCGGGCGCAGAAGGGATGGTGTATATTGCCAAGGAGAGCATATTCACCTTCGATGCGCACTACGGACAGAGGGTATTCGCCTTCGATGCGGCTTACATAGACCCTGCTACCGTCACCTGGTATGTCAAGACGCCTTTCGGTAAGGAGGGTACTCCTGACAAGGTGGGCGACACTGAGGTCCCTTCGGGTATGGACTATAAATGGGTGCATTTCATGGTTAACGATCTGAACGCCTCACCGGACTATAACTACACCTACGGGGGAAGTACTTCCACCGGAAGCCTGGCAGTGCCGGCGTATTCTCATCATAATCAACCTTATCCGGGCGACGGCAACTCAAAGCTTATGGATGTAGTACAGTTCACCAAGTTTATCAAGGAGCAAAAGAGGGCTTATGATGCAGGTAATGAAAGTGCATTCCGCAGGGAGTTTGACCAGGATTGGTTCAATTGGTACAACAACAAGCACATAGGCTCTGAGGTAACCGACCCTTCTTCTGTTCCTAACGGACCGTGGTTCAGGGATAGAATCTATGTTACAGTATTCGTTGATGAGTACTATTATGATGTAAATCCTATCACCGGTGATGCTGATCCTCAGCTTTGGAAGCGATTCGTGAATCAGCCTAACAGGCTTATGCACATCCTTTGTGATAATCAGAAGAGCCTTGATAAGGCCAGTTCCGCTACCGGAAGTGTGATTACTCTTCGCCAGCGTTCCATCCAGACTCCGTACAATATTGAACAGGATGACCTTCTTACCGGCTGGGGCTGCGAGACAGATGACGAGAATGCAGATAGTTATCTATGGTTTTTTGAAACCGGGGAGACTATGGAAAGTGGTCCGACGGGAAGTTACTTTGCTATGGGTAATTACGCCGTTCATAATGGTTTGTACAATACAGCCCGGATTTGGGGCGTTACCTCAGGCGGTACCTCAGGCGGTATCTGGAATGATGTGCGCTGGGATACCTACCTGGATTATAATCGCGAGAATGACTATGTCGGAAGCAAAGGCTACAACATAGTTTTCCTTAAAGACGATAAAGCAGTCCTGCGTTATTCCGCAATGATGCGTAACCGTGACAATAACGGAAACGGCGTTATAGACCCTGAAGAAATCCGCTGGTACACAGCCTCTTTGGGCCAGTTGCAGTTCTTGTATTTCGGTGAGCTGGGTTTGAATGAGGCTGCTATCCTTTATCCTGAGAAGTATTCGAATGCTACAGGAACTTATTCTGCTCCACATCCTTATGCCGGTGCAGACAAATGGCGCTGCCATATTATCAGCAGCACTGCCAATTCAGGAAGCGCATATCCCCGTATTCTCTGGGCTGAGGAAGGTCTATCAGTTTCTGACTACAGGGCTGATATAGGTATGAATTTGAAGGCTCCGTATTCTGTGAAATGTGTCCGCAATCTGGGATTTGATTCTAAGACCTCCACTAAAGACTATTTCCGGGTATCTGACCCGGATGCAGAAGCGAACCGTCCTCAGAATATGATTAAAGTAAGTGAGAGCGGCTCGGGTGTGAGCAAGGTTTACAAGTTTGATATGACGAATATCAACGATGCTTCCAAGCGCTTCTACACTTCAGTGGAACTCGAACCTTACGACGAGAAGTCTGAAATGGCAAGAATCTACCAAGGGTTTGAGACGGGTGAGCTTGTGACCAATGCCGTTAGCAATTATCTGGACCTGAAATCCAAACTGGAAGCAGGTACGCAAATCTGCCCGGACGGTTACCGCGTTCCGAATGTCCGCGAACTTGGTGTGATGTATATTCTCTGTGAAGACCCCGACTGGTGGGCCGGAAAGGATAGTATGACATCAACATACTATTCCCTTGGTCCATTAGGGAGTGTAAAGGATAAAACCGGCAAGTATTCTTGGGGTGCCAGAAATGGATCTGTATTCACTCTCTCACCCTCTGTCGGAACCATCCGCTGCGTCCGTGACTGGAACCCGTAGGCCCTCCAATTGTACTCATATGGAAAAGCCGAGGATTTCTAGAAGTCGGAGGCAGATGACATCTTTGCTTTGATGCGGTCATTGCAGAGGTTGCCCAGACTGCCTATGTGGGTGTGGGAGAGGGGAGAGCCTTTGTAGCAGAATCGGCCTTCATTGACTTCTATGCCCACGCTCTTGTAGGCGTCTCTGAATGGCATGCCTGCCAGAGTGCGGCGGTTCACCTCCTCGACCGTGAAAAGGTAGTCGTAGATTTGGCTGGATTCAAGGATATGTTCATTCACAATGATGCTCCCAAGCATGTATTCTGCCATGAAGAGACACTTGTGCATCAGCTCCAGACTTGGGAAGAGAATATCCTTAAGAAGCTGGAAATCACGATGATAACCATGAGGCATATTGCTGCACAGCATGCTTATCTGACCTTCCGTTGCCATTATACGGTTGCAGTTTCCGCGGATGATTTCCCAGACATCGGGATTCTTCTTGTGAGGCATTATGCTGGAGCCTGTGGTGAGGGAGTCAGGGAATTTGATGAAACCATAGTTGGGACACATATACATACAGCAGTCCGATGCAAACTTGTTGAGAGTCAATGCAATGGCTCCGATTGCAGATGCAACTGCCCTTTCAGCCTTACCACGGCTCAACTGCGCAGCGACACTGTTGTAATCCAAACTGGAGAAGCCCAGCAGGTCGGTTGTCATCTGCCTGTCAAGAGGAAACGAACTGCCATATCCGGCAGCGGAACCTAGCGGATTCTGGTCGGTTACATTATACGCACCACGGAGCATCGGTATCAGCTGCTTGAGACGAAGACATTGAAACGAATGACGGACAAACTGGAGTTTGTGTTTGTAGAGGTGGCGAAGTTCAACAAGCGCGAGGATGAGTTGGAGACGGATTTGGACAAGTGGCTGTATCTGTTGAAGAACATGTCGACACTGCTAGAGCGGCCGGCGGCGTTAAGAGACAGGGTGTTCGGAAGATTATTCGACGTGGCTGAGTATGCGAGACTTGATGATGAGGAACGTAAAAATTATGTTATTGCTATGAATACTGCACGAGACACTTACAATCAGATCGCCTATGCGCGTAAGGAAGGCATCGGAATCGGACGCGAGAAGAAAGCTTACGAGATCGCGCAAAAGATGATAGCGAAGGGGTTAGATGTGGACACCATTGCTGACTTGACAGGCCTGACCAAAGAGGAGGTAGCGAAGTTGGCTGAGCAGTAACCGATATCGTGAGTTGTCATCGAGACAATCTGTATCTGCGCCGACCAAACAATTAAAAAAGGCAACCGAAAAACTTCGATTGCCTTTTTTAATTTTCTGTGGAGAAATATTAGAATCTCTCCTCTGAAGAAACAGTCAGTTTCTTACGTCCGTGACGACGACGAGCTGCCAATACGCGGCGGCCGTTTGCAGTAGCCATGCGCTCGCGGAATCCGTGCTTGTTAATGCGCTTGCGTACAGAAGGTTGAAATGTTCTTTTCATTATCTTACTTTTTTATATTTTTCACGAATGTTTACAAAATTCACAAACAGGAATGCAAATTTAGTCTTTTTCGCCTTAAATGCAAAATTTTTCCAAAAATTCTTCTCGGTAATCCCAAAAATTAATTCTCGGAATCCTCACCCCAATATCTAAAACACCTCGAGAACACCGCATCCCGCTGCTCACGTGTACACTCCGGTCCAGTGTCGATCAACTCTGCCAAAGACCTTCCATCCTCCGAATCCATATCCTGATCTCTCTCATCCCCGACCTGCATCCCGAAAACACGGGTACAATACTTCGCCGCAGTATGTATATCATGCGACGAAAAAATAATCGAAACATGCTTCCCAAGAGCGACCTCGCGCAGGGTGCAAAGCGCTGATTCTCTGCTGTCTACATCCAAAAACGCCGTAGGCTCATCCAACAAAATAACCTCAGCCTGCTGCAGAAGAGCCGTGGCGATCGCCGCCTTTTGGAACTCTCCGTCACTTAGACTACTGATATCGCGCGCGGCCAGATGGCCTATACCTAGAGTCTCCAGCGTCTCCAAAATCCGTGAACGAATCTTCGCAGGAAGACGCCCGAGCCAATCGCTTTCCCGATAACAACTCGTTGCTACAAAATCCGTTACGGAAAAACCCGGCACCTTCGGTATCCGCGCCGGCACTAAAATGACGCGCACCGGGCGCCCCCGCATCCCGATCTCCCCGCTGACCGCCGGAATGACCCCGGCCAACGTCCTCAGAAGCGTGCTCTTCCCGATGCCGTTCGCCCCGCACAAGAGAATACACTCGCCGACCCCGATCCGGAAGCTCATTTTTTTTGTCAATGCTCTTCCGTCGTTGCCTATCACCAGGTTGTCTGCGCACAAAATTTTATTCTCATCCATAATCGCAAAAATACGAAAAAATCGCTATCTTTGAATTTTGCATTGATACGAAATGAGAGAAAAATTATACCTGATCGACGGACATGCATTGATATTTAAAATGTACTATGCCTTTCTGAGGCGTCCGATGATCAACTCGAAAGGAGCCGACATGTCTATCCTTTTCGGCTTCACTAAATACATTTTGGAATTGATAGTTAGAGAACATCCTGACTATCTTGCAGTTGCGTTCGATCCTCCCGGAGGAACATTTAGAAACGAAATGTTCCCCGAATACAAAGCCACCAGAGCAGAAACCCCGCAACTCATCATCGATTCACTCGAACCGTTGCGCGAGCTCTGCGCTGCCATGAACATCGCAACCCTCATGGTACCCGGCTTCGAAGCAGACGACGTCATCGGCTCCATGGCCAAACGCGAAGCAAAGAAAGGCCTCGAAGTCTACATGGTGACCCCAGATAAAGACTACGGACAGCTTATCGACGAAAACATCTTCCAGGTCAAACCCGGAAAATCAGGCGGTGAAGACGAAATCCTCGACGCCAAGGCAGTCTGTGAAAAATACGGCATCAGCTCCCCGCTGCAAGTCATCGACATGCTCACCATCTGCGGCGACACCGCTGACAACGTGCCCGGAGTGAAAGGCGTAGGCGAAGTAGGCGCTGGAAAACTTATCTCCAAATACGGCTCAGTATCAGCTATATACGAGCATATCGACGAGTTGACACCACGTCAGCAGACCATGTTCAGGGAAGCGCAGCCGCACATCGCTCTGAGCCGGGAACTCGTGACTATAAAGACCGACATGGACCTCGCCGAGACGACCGAAGGCATGCGCGTGAACCTCGAATTCACCCCGCGCCTGGCCGACCTGTTCGCCGAATACGAGTTCAGCTCCCTGAAAAAATTCATCCCTGCCGGCCACACCCAGACGACCCTACCGCAGAACTCGCCGAAGGTTTCTGTCAATGAAATCCCGGCGGAGGAGTTCAAGCAGTCCGCTAAACAGAACTGCCGACTTTCTGTAACCGTAACTGCCGCAACATCAGGCATTTTTACGCCGGTAAGCAGAATTACGTTGGCTACATCTGACCCTAAGGAAGCGGAAGAACTGCAAGTGAAAGTGACATCTTCTACAGATATAAATACATTCTCCGACTTGCTTTCCGATCCGGAAATAGAAAAATTCGGCTACGACCTCAAACTCGCCGAAAACATACTCCGTTACAACGGCATTGACCTGAACGGAAAACTTTCTGATGTCGGACTGATGCATTATCTGATAAACCCGGAAAAAAGTCACAAACTCGACGTGCTCGCGAAGACGTACTTGGGCATTGACCTGAACAGCGAAGAACCGGCGGAAGAAGCGGAGCCTTTGTCGTTGTTCGATGCGCCGGCAGAGGTGGCGGATGCGTCAGAATCGGAGTCGACGGCGGCAGCTCTTCTGGTCGGTCTGAAAGTGCGCGCAGATATGGAAACGCATTCGTTGACAAGACTTTACGACGAAATGGAAGAACCATTGATGCGAGTGCTCGGAAAGATGGAGCGGGTCGGAGTGAAAGTGGATTTGGAACAGTTGAGGGAGTTCGCGGAGGCGCTCAGGACCGAGATGAATGAACGTGAGGCGCGGATTCGGGAGATGGCTGAGGAACCGGAACTGAACATTTCGTCACCGAAACAGGTCGGCGATCTGCTCTTCGGAAAACTGCAGCTGGACCCGAAAGCGAAAAAGACCGCGCGGGGAAGCTATCCTACTGATGAAGCGACACTTACGGCGTTGGCCGACAAATCGCCTATCATCGGGGAAATCCTGGAATTCAGGGCAGTGAAAAAACTGCTGTCGACATATATCGAACCATTCCCGACATACGTCTCACCTAAGACCGGACGCATACATACTACGTTCAATCAGGCACTTACGGCGACAGGACGATTGAGCTCATCGAATCCGAACCTGCAGAATATCCCGATCCGCACAGAACGTGGAAAAGAAATCAGGAAGGCGTTCGTGGCAGGGGAGGCTGACGGATACATCGTGTCGGCGGATTATTCACAGATCGAGCTGCGTATCATGGCGCATCTGAGCCAGGACAGTCATCTTATAAGTGCGTTCCGCAACGGGGTGGATGTGCATGCTGCCACGGCTGAAAAGATTTTCGGAGTGCCGCACGAAGAGGTGACGCCGGAACAGAGGCGTGTCGCCAAGACCGCGAACTTCGGTATAATGTATGGAATCTCGTCTTTCGGTCTGGCTCAGCGACTTGGCGTATCCAGGTCTGAAGCCAAGAAGATTATCGACGATTACTTCGCGGCATTCCCGGCTGTCCGCTCCTATATCGACGACACCATAGCGGCCGCGCGCGAGAACGGGTACGTGGAAACACTGTTCGGAAGACGCAGGTACCTGCCCGATATAAACTCCAAAAATGCCACCGTCCGAGGACTCGCTGAGAGGAATGCTGTCAATGCCCCTATCCAGGGAACGTCGGCGGATATCATCAAGCTGGCTATGATAGGTGTGGACAAGAAAATGACTGAGGAGGGACTGAAAAGCAGGATGGTGCTGCAGATTCATGACGAACTTCTCTTCGATACAGTGCCCAGAGAAACAGAAAAACTGATGTCCATCGTCAAGGAACAGATGGAACATGTAACAGAATTGACAGTTCCTTTAACGGTAGAATGTAATTATGGCAAAAACTGGCTCGAAGCTCACTGATTTGGATGATAACGGACTGGTACAGTCGGCTTTGGATGGTAATGAGGCGGCTTTTTTCGCCCTGTATGCACGTTACCATAAGGCTGTCAGCGCCCATATCTCCAAATATGTGAAAGAGAAGGAAGAGGTGGAGGATATATGCATGGAAAGTTTCGAAAAGGCTTTCGGGAAATTGGAAACTTTCAAGCCGGATGGCAAATTTTCCACATGGCTGTTCACAATAGCCCGAAACACAGCTTTCGACCATAAAAATAAAGGTAAGTTGATGGGTAAAAAGGTGGAACAGACACCGATCGACGTCACTGGAGATGACGCCATCAACGTGCCGGCTGACCAGCTCAGTCCGGAGGACGACATCATTTCCATACAGGATCACGAAAACTTCCTGAGCTGCATCGACAATCTGCCGGAACATTATATGGTGATAGCGAAAATGTGCTTCGTGGACAACCTCGGTTATAAGGAAATCGCCGAAAAAGCGGATATCCCTGTAAACACGGTTAAGACCCGTATCAGCAGGGCTAAAGCGTTGATTATCCAGAAGATGCAAGATATGGAGGAGGAATTATGAACTACGGGGAATTTATAAATGAACTGAATGTCCTGTTTCCGGAAACTACGCCCGAGATGGCGGAAAAGTTCCGTGCGATGGAAGGACTTTATAACGACTGGAATGCGAAGATCAATGTCATTTCGCGTAAGGATATAGGCAGCTTGTACGTGCGCCATGTGCTTCATTCATTGGCGATTGCGGGTTATCTGAAGGAGGTCCGTCCGGAGATTTTCGAGGAGTGGACCCGCGGGATCGGTATCTCTGTCCTCGACCTGGGGACCGGCGGCGGCTTCCCGGGAATCCCGCTGGCTGTGATGTTCCCGAAAGTCAGGTTCGTCCTCTGTGATTCCGTCGGGAAAAAGACCATCGTCGCCAAAGGCGTCTCCGAGGCTTTGGGTCTTGTCAATGTCGAAGTGGTGAATGCCCGTGCGGAGTCTCTTCCGGAGACTTTTAACTATGTGGTTTCCAGGGCAGTGACGGCATTGGACAACTTCTATCCGTGGGTACGGGGAAAGTACACCGGAAACATTTTCTATCTGAAAGGCGGTGACTTTTCCGAGGAACTCTGCCACATGATGCGTATGGCAGGACTCCGCCCGGGTTCCGTCAGGACATGGAAAATCCAGGATTGGGTGAACGACCCTATCTTCGAAGACAAATACGTGATCGATATTCCATAACATGGGCTCTTTGGCAGGACTTGGCCTCTTGGGCCTTTTTATAGGAACATTTTTGGCTGCGACGATTCTGCCGTTCAGCTCCGATGCCTTGTATATAGCTGTGCTCGCGGCTACCCATGATGCCGCCGGGTGCCTGATAGTCGGCACTTTAGGTAATTGGCTCGGCAGCGTAGTTACCTACTGGATGGGCTGGATAGCCAGATGGGACTGGCTCGAAAAGTGGTTCAAGGTAAGGCGCGAAACCCTTCAGAAGCAGAAAGCGAAAATCGACAGATATGGAGTTTGGCTGGCTTTGATTTGCTGGGTACCGTTTGTCGGAGACGTAATCGCCATAGCATTAGGCTTTTACCGCACGCCACCGGTCAGCACTATGCTGCTTCTTCTGGTCGGAAAGTTCCTCCGTTTCTGGGGCTGGAACCTTCTTATGGGTTTTGTCGCCTGAGTATCAGGAAGATAATAGGTATTCCTATCAATGCTATTGTACTTCCGACAGGCAGCGGCGTCTCCCAGACACGTGAAAGAATATCCCCGCCGAGGCAGATGACGGCTCCCATGATGCAACTCAGAGGGATAACATGTTTCATAACAGCCTGACCACTAAATGCTTTGGCGATATGTGGGGATACGATGCCCACGAATCCGATGGGGCCGCAATAAGCTGTAACCACACCGGTCATCAGACTGCACCCCAGCATTGACAAAACCCTGATTTTCCGGACGTTGGCACCGGCGCTTGCCGCGTAGTCGTCGCCGAACAGGAGCAGACTGAGGCCTTTGCTCAGGGAGAGCGAAATCAGGAATCCGGCGATCAGCGCGACTGCCATTATCTGGAGTTCGGTCCATCCGCTGCTGCCGAAACTGCCGGCCGACCAGTTCCAGAACATCTTCAGTCTCATTTCGTTGGCCTGATATTCTATTACAGAAGTGAGAGCGCTCATGATATAACCGAGCATGACTCCGGTGATAAGAAGCGCGGATGCCCTACGTGTGCGGAGCGATATCCATAAGATAATCAACGACATACAGAATGCGCCTGCCGCTGCTGAGATGCTCAGTGCGATGCCTGTCCCGGCTGTGCAGAGTGTCGCGATGGCCACGCCCGTGCCAGCTCCGGCGCTGATTCCGAGAATGTGCGGGTCGGCGAGAGGGTTCATGAACACCGCCTGCATGACCGATCCCGACATGGCGAGTCCGATGCCCGCGAGGATTGCCGTCAAGAGTCTCGGAAGTCGCAAACTGTTGACTATAGCCGCGATACGACTGTCGGCGGTTCCTGTCAATGCCTGAAAAATCTCGCTCGAAGAGAGTTTGACCGCACCGACGTGCAAGTCCAGAAGGGCCAGCACCAAAAGGGCCAGCACGCTGATGGTATAGGTCAATGCCAATCTTTCTTTTTTGCTCATTTTCGGTTCTCTGTCAGGGTGAATCGGCATGATTCGTACTCCAAATATAGGTAAATTTTTGTCGTGTTACTAAATTTATTAAATTTGTAAGTTCATCGGCAAGTCACTAACTTGCGGCAACATAGAAAAAAATAAAGAAAAACATATTATGAAAAATTTCGTAGAGGAACTTAAATGGAGGGGCATGATTCAGGACATCATGCCAGGCACAGAGGAGAAACTGATGAAAGGCCCTACAGCTGCCTACGTCGGTATAGACCCTACTGCTGATTCCCTTCATATCGGTCATATGGTAAGTATCATGATCCTCAAGCATTTCCAGGAGTGTGGACATAAGCCTATCGCTCTTGTCGGAGGTGCTACGGGTATGATCGGTGACCCATCCGGAAAATCTCAGGAGAGAAACCTTCTGGATGAAGAGACATTGAACCATAACATCGCGTGCATAAAGAATCAGTTGTCCAAATTCTTGGATTTCGAGTCTGATGCGCCTAACAAGGCTGAGTTGGTGAACAACTATGACTGGATGAAGGATTACGGTTTCTTGAATTTCATCCGTGATATCGGTAAACATATCACTGTAAACTATATGATGGCCAAGGATTCTGTGAAGATGAGACTTTCCAACGAATCCAGAGAAGGAATGTCTTTCACGGAGTTCAGCTACCAGCTTCTCCAGGGATACGATTTCCTGTGGCTCTATGAGAACAAGAACTGCCGTCTGGAGATGGGAGGAAGTGACCAATGGGGCAATATTACGACCGGTACTGAGCTGATTCGCAGAATGTTAGGCAAAACTGACGCTTATGCATTGACCTGCCCTCTCATCAGAAAGGCCGACGGCAAGAAATTCGGCAAGACCGAGAAAGGTAACATCTGGCTCGACCCTGAGAGAACTTCTCCTTACGAGTTCTACCAGTTCTGGCTGAACGTGTCCGACGAGGATGCCGAGAGATACATAAAGATTTTCACATTGCTCGACAGGGAAACTATCGAGGCTGCGATAGCTGAGCATCGTCAGGATCCTGGTCAGAGAAAGCTCCAGAAGCTTCTTGCCAAGGAAGTTACGACTATGGTGCATGGCGCTGCAGAGTATGAGAATGCACTCGCCGCTTCCAAGATGTTGTTCGGAAATTCTACTTCTGAGGAACTCAGGAAACTGGATGAGAGGACTTTCCTCGCTGTGTTCTCAGGTGTGCCTACTTTCGATATCAAGAAGGAAGATTTGCCTTCCAATATCATCGAGCTTCTCGCAGTGAAGACTCAGGTGTTCCCGTCCAAGGGTGAGTGCCGCAAGATGATTCAGGGCGGCGGTGTCAGCATAAACAAGGATAAGGTCGGTGATATCGAGTATTCCGTAAGCGAGAATGATATCGTGGACGGCAAGTATATCCTTGTCCAGAAAGGAAAGAAGAACTACTTTATAATCAACGTATTGTAATATGGAAAACGGAGCATCTACCAGGCAACTCAAGGTCGCCAAGGAATTGCAGAAGGATCTCGCGGAGATTATCCGCAGCAAGGGCATGGCCGCATTTGGAGGTGCTATGGTTTCAGTTACTGAAGTCAGGATCAGCCCGGACCTTTCTGTAGCGAAGGTCTATGTGAGCGTATTCCCGTCCAGCAAGGCGGAGGCTGTCATGCAGATGATCAACGAGAATTCACGTGCGCTTCGCGGTGAGCTCGGACGTCATGTGGCCAAGCAGCTGAGAATCGTTCCTGAACTTGTATTCTTCTTGGATTCGACACTTGATTATGTCGAGCATATCGATGAACTGCTGAAGAAATGAATCTTCCGCTGAGGTTTGCAGTCCGTTACCTGTTCGCGAAGAAGTCACATAATGTGATAAATATCATCTCCGCGACGAGTGCTGTCGGCATGGCTGTCGGCACGGCTGCCCTCATCATAATAATGTCGGTTTACAACGGCTTCGACGGGCTTGTCCGCGACTCCCTCGGGAACGTGGAGCCTGATTTGCTCGTGACTCCGGCAGAAGGAAAAGTCTTCGTCCCCGATTCGTCCACTTTCGACTGGGCGTATCGGCAGGACGAAGTTTTTAATATGTGCAATGTCCTGGAGGAGAACGTATTCGTGAATTATGACGGACGCAGCGGTATCGTGAAAGCGAAGGGAGTGGACAGGGTTTATGAGGAGGAATCGCCTCTGAAAGACCATCTCCGTGACGGCAAATTCACCCTGCACAAAGGGGATGTTCCGCTCGCTGTAGTCGGCGCCAAACTCGCGTACACGATGAACATCAGCCCGCGGTTCGTCGCTCCGATCGAGATTTATTTCCCCGCCCGCGACCGCCGGATCTCGCTGTCGAATCCCGCCTCGTCCCTCGAAATGGTAAAAGTCTTCCCTTCGGGAGTGTTTTCTGTCAATGCTGAGGTGGACGGGAGTCTGATGATTGTTCCGATCGAGACAATGCGTGAACTTCTGGATTATAACGAAGAGGTTTCCGCTGTGGAGATTCGGATATCTCCGCAGGCCGGGACAGCAGGTCTGTCCAAAATAAAACGCGGTCTTGCCGAACGTCTAGGTCCTGGCTTCAGGGTGCGTGACAGGTTCGAACAGAACACTGCCTTGTATAAGATGATGAGTTATGAGAAGGCTGCCATTTTCCTGATTCTGGTGTTCGTGATTTTTATCATAGCGTTCAGTATCTTCGGAAGTCTTTCCATGCTTATTATCGAAAAACAAGGTGATATACAGACACTTAGAAGTATGGGTGCCACGTCACGTCTGATTAATCGGATTTTTATAATCGAGGGATGGCTGATATCTGTACTTGGTCTTGTCGCCGGACTCGTCATCGGAATCGGATTCGTGTTGCTGCAGAACCATTTCGGATTTATAAAGATGCCTGGTGGCTTCATGGCGACGGCATACCCTGTAATTTTGCATTGGCCCGACATATTACTCGCGTCAGCGGCGGTATTGGCGGTGGGGTTCATCATGGCTTTCGTCCCGGTGAAGACGGGCATTCGAAGGTTGTCCTAATTTTGCGTATTTCATACGGATTTTGTAAATTTGCAGATTGTTCGGGACCTTGTGTGTCCTTGTTGGTTAGTAGAGAATTACATTATATAAAATAAATAGACATTATGAGAAAAAACATTGTTGCCGGTAACTGGAAAATGAACACCACTGTTGCTGAAGGCGTAGAGCTCGCAAAAGCTGTTGTAGAGAAGTCAGCTCAGGTTCCTGAGGGAGTCGGTCTTATTATCGCTACTCCATTTACTCATCTCGTACCAGTTTCTGAAGTTGTCAAGGGTACAAGAGTAGAACTTTCTGCTGAGAACTGCGCTGATAAAGAGAAGGGTGCATATACAGGAGAAGTTTCAGCTGCCATGATCGCTTCTGCCGGTTGCGAGTACACAATTCTCGGTCATTCAGAGAGAAGACAGTATTATGGTGAGACAGATTCTATCCTTGTAGACAAGGTTAATCTTGCTCTCGCAAATGGTCTTGGAGTTATCTTCTGCGTAGGTGAGAACTTGGAGCAGAGAGAGGCTGGAAAGCATTTCGAGGTCGTTACAGATCAGATTAAGAACGTACTCTTCGGACTCAGCGCTGAGCAGATGTCTAAGATTATCGTTGCTTACGAGCCGGTTTGGGCTATCGGAACAGGCAAGACTGCTACCGCAGAGCAGGCTCAGGAAATCCACGCCTGCATCCGTAAGGTGCTCGCTGACAAGTTCGGTGCGCAGGTTGCTGATGACACTACCATCCTTTATGGTGGAAGCTGCAAGCCTTCAAATGCTAAAGAGCTTTTCGCTTGCCCTGATATCGACGGTGGTCTTATCGGTGGTGCAGCGCTTAAGGCTGATGACTTCATCCAGATCGCTATGTCGTTCTAATTATCCATCTGCCTGAGGGCTAGATAGATAATGAACTCAAGTTTCGCAAGTTGTCAAACTTGCTGAACACAAGCGCTTTTTTGAGGGTTATCACTCGTTCGAAGGCTGTAAACCCAACGCACTTTTTATGTGTACGTTACCCTCACCCTAAATCCCTCCCCTCGGGGAAGGGACTTACTTTCGCCCTCTCGGGCTCTAAAAGCGGTGTTTCGCCCTTGCGAAACTTAAGTAATAAACTATTTTAACGGGGAAACGAACTATATTTTTTAAGTGTCGCTGTCCCCGTTTTTGCGTTTTTTAGGATAAAAACCATTTAACGATGATAAAAAAAATAATAATCGGAGGCGTTTGCCTTGCTGCCGTAGCTTCTTGCGGCAACCGTGCGGAGAAATCTCCACTTCAGGAAAAGGTGGATTCTTACGCGGTGTTCCAGATCGGCTCTCCATACATGGAGGGTATTTCTGACAATGGTAAAGAAGTTCTGAATCTTTTCAGAAAGGCTGCCGATGAGGTGGACAACATTTTCTGGAAACAGACTTTCGGTGACAAGAATGCCATTATGGCTCTTCCTGATGGCCCTGCCAAAGACTTGGCTATCATTAACTACGGACCTTGGGACCGTATGGATGACAATCAGCCGTTCATCGACGGCTATGGAGCAAAACCTGCCGGAGCATGTTTCTATCCTGCTGACATGACTAAGGAGGAGTTCGATGCTCTCGAAGATCCTGCCAAGATGAGTCCGTATACTCTCATCAAGAGGGGAGAGGACGGCAAACTGAAGGTAGTATGGTATCACGATGAATATAAGGAAAGTGTAGATAAGATCGCCGGATATCTCGAGGCTGCGGCTACTATGACCATTAAAGAGAGTGTAAGAAATTACCTCCTCAAGAGAGCTGAAGCTTTGCGTACTGATTCTTACAAGGAGTCTGATTATGCATGGATGGATATGAAAGACAGCAAGATGGATCTTGTGATCGGACCTATAGAGAATTATGAGGATGGTATAAATGGCCTCAAGACTTCTTACGAGTGTTTCATTTTGTTGAAGGACCTCAAGAAGACTGACGAGCTTACCAAGTATATCGCTATGCTTCCTGAGCTTCAGAAGACTCTTCCTTGCCCAGAGGAGTATAAGACTTTTGTGCCTGGTACTGAGTCAGATATGTTCGTTTATGACGCTATTTACTATGCAGGTGACGCCAATGCCGGCGGTAAGACTATCGCCATCAACCTTCCTAACGACCACGAGGTCCAGGCTGAAAAGGGTACAAGACGTCTTCAGCTCCGCAATGTTATCAAGGCCAAGTTCGACAAGATCGTTTATCCTATCGGAAAGATTCTTTTCGAGCCTGAGCAGCAGAGATATCTCAGCGCTGATGCGTTCTTCTGGAATGTTACTTTCCATGAGGTGGCTCACGGTCTCGGTGTCAAAGAGACTGTAAACGGACTCGGTTCTGTCAGCTCTGCTCTCGGTAATCAGTATGCTACCTGGGAAGAGGCCAAGGCTGATATTCTCGGTCTCTACATGGTATGCAATCTTATCGACAAAGGCGAGATTCCTCTCATTTCCAAGGAGGCTGCCATCACTACTTATATCGCAAGTCTCGTCCGCTCAGTGCGTTTCGGCGCTGCTGACGCTCACGGCCGTGCTAACATGATGTGCTATAACTTCTTGAAGAACAATGGCGCTTTCGAGCGTAACAAGGATGGTCTCTACCATGTGAATTATGATAAAGTGGCTGGTGTCGTAGCTGACTGGGCTAATCTTATCCTTACCACTCAGGCTACCGGTAACTACATGTTCGCTAAAGAATATGAAACCAATCACGCTGTAGTTCCTGAGGCGCTTTCTGCTGATATTGCAAATGTCAATCGTGGCGGAGTGCCTGTGGATATAAGGTTCGAGTTTGTTTGGTAACTTTGTGAGTCTTTTCGGTCTATATTTCTTTTCTCATCAGTCGTGTACGCCCGGTACACTCCTTCTTCTAAAAGAAATCTAGCCTCGAAAATAATTTATATTAAACCTCCGAGACCATTCACCGGTCTCGGAGGTTTGTCGTTGTTATGGCTTTATGATGATTTCTTTGATGATGTAGTCGGTCGAGCCGTCGGCGCCTGTGATCTTCGCTGTCAATGTGCATGTGCGGTTCGGGTAGTAGTAGCCGTCGGCGGATGGAACTATACTTCGGCCGTCCATGAACCAGCTGACACTCTGGAAGTTATTCATATTGAATACTATGAGCGGCATCTCCGCGTTTTCTTTGAATGTCCCGTTCGTTTTTCGGGAATCATCATTAAAATAGATGAACGGATAACCTTCTTCGTAAAGTCGCTTGGTGGTGAAACTTACTTCTGTTTCTTTTCCAGTGGCGTCCGATTCTCCAGTATAGAAAATCCTCATGTTGTAGGAGTATGACGCTTTCAGCCCTTCCAGACGTAACGCGTACTTCCCGGGAGAATAGGCATTGACCATAAGATTCTTAATTTCAGGGCCTTTGGTGGTGAATTTAACTCTGGCGAGACCGGCCTCCTGTATGTCGCTCTCCCACTGGATGATGGCGGTATTCTGGAAGACGTCTTTTCTGGTGATGGTGGCTTTCGGGATGGCGATTCCGCCTGTGGATTTTACTGTAAACTCCACATTGTCACCTGCTTGCATTATATCCACGATGGCCAGGCGAGAAGCTGTTCCATCCCAGGATTTAAATGCCGGAATGGTCTTCGGGGTGAAACTGTTCTGTGTTCTGTATGGCCAGAATATTTCGTTCGTTTCGCTGGCGGACTGGTTTGCAGTTATGAGCTTCGCGCATTCATGGGACGGGTTGCTGTTCACTTCGTTGCATTTCCATCGTTCTTCAGCTGTCAGCTCCTTTTCGTGCTTGCTGGAGAATCCGGCTTTCGATGAAGATTTGTCGATGTGATATATGGCCAGACCATGTCCTTCGATATAGCGGTCCCAGCCAGTGTTTGCACGGCATTCGATGAGATAGTATTCTCCTTCATTTTCAGTATGATACGTAAGATATCTGCCTGATTTGCTGATAGGCTCCAGGGTGTATTTTCCCGGTTTCAGTTCTTCCGGTTTGCCGATGCCGAGCATGTCTCTGTCGATGGCGTTGTAACCTGCAGGAGTGCGACCTTCGTTGTTCAGGTGGCCGTTGTCCATTAGTGATGTGGTTTTCCACAGTCCTGAGGATAAACCTCCGCTGGCGCTCGCGTCAGTGTCGTACATGTCTTTCAATCCGAGGGTGTGGCTGTATTCATGACAGAATACACCGATTGTTGCGGAACTGAGGGTCCCGTTCTTGCGTTTTCTGAGTTCTGACGTAATGGCGTAGCTGTCTATTGTTTTACCGTCTAACTGGAATTGTTTGTTGAAGTCGGAAAGTTTTCCGGCGTGTGACCAGATGCAGTCTTCTTCACCACCGTCAGATTCATCTTCCCCTGCCACGATTACGAAGACGTTGTCCACGAGGCCGTCGCCGTCACCATCGAATTGTGAAAAATCGACTCCCTTTTCGTGAGCGATCTGGCATGCTTCTTCGGCTGCGAGGTATTCGAAACGGTCTTTTCCGTTGAGGTTCTTTCCGTAGTAAGCTCTTTTGCGACTGAGAGTTACGGGATCTGCGAGATGGAAGTGGAATTCATATTCTCCGAGGAATTGGTCGTCGAAATATTTCTGGATTCCGTTTTCTCCATTAAGAAGTTTCTCGAGCCACTCTTTCTTCGATTTTAGCGGAACGTCTTGAAACTCTGCCGGGATTATCAGGCAGTGTTTTACTGTGGTCTGCTTTCCGTCCGGAGGTGTCGCTCCGTCGTTTTTGTCGGAGTCTTTACGGTCTCCGGTTTCATCGTTTGAGTTGCTGAGACTTGCGGCATTTAGGTTATTTTCTGATTCGTAATTGCCCGTTTTATGGCTGGAGCTATAATCTTGAGGATATATAGCCTTTACTGTGAGTCCTATTTCTTTCTTGGCATTCCAGAGCCAGATGATTCCGGAAGCGTCTGTTTTAACTACCTCGAATGTCAGATTCTTGAAATTCGGCTTGCCGTTTATGACATATTTCAGGGTGCATTTTATTTTCTCTCCCTCACGTTCAGGCATGGAAGCGCATGTCAGGATGTAATACTCCGACATGGTGTCGTTATGTATACGGAACTGTCGTCTATCTGCATTGAACCCTATCTGGAATGTCTCAGGGATGTATTTTATCTTGGTGGAGCCTTGAATGACCAGTGATATGTCATCATTTCCGATGAACTCGGGAGAAGGGGAGTGCTCTTTCTCGCACCCCGACAATAAGGCAGCGGTCAGCGCTGTCAATATACATAGTGGTCCTCGTTTCATCTGTTCCGGCTGCGTTTTGTTTCCGCAGAAGAACAAATGTAGTGTTTTTGTATATAAATGTCAAGAGACCGGAAGCATCTATGACGCTTACCGGTCTCTTAATGTGTACTAAAACCTAAACCTATATTATAGATGCAGATTTATGTACAAACGTTGCATGTTATTTGCCAGCTTCTACAGAAAGTTTTCTGAATTCTTTAAAATCTTTCATAAGAGCGAGAGCAGCCTTACGTGCGCGGGCACCTGCAGCCTTATTTCCTTTTTCAGCCTGAGCCTCTGCATTTACTGCAAACTCCTCATACTCGGCTTTGATTTTTTCGATGAGTTCTTTCATGATTTCCAGAATTTATTAAGTTAAACAATGATTTTTTCGTTTTACAAAGCGCAATTTAGATATTTATACCAAAAAATGCAAGAGTAAAAATGAAAAAATGTTAACGCTCAACCTATTAGAACTATTTTTTAACAGTATTGAATATATTCATGGCTCGGTCTGGCCCGATTGTAACGAAATCTTTAATTCCGCTGATTACACTCTTGCAGATTTCAGGCATGGCGGCTTTCTCCTCATCGGTCATGCTGCCTATGACGAAATTTACCTGCCCGCCTTTCTGGAAATTGTTTCCTATGCCGATTCTGATTCTCGGATAGTCCTGTGTTCCGAGGAGTTCCTGAATATTCTTAAGGCCGTTGTGTCCTCCGTCGCTGCCTTTCTTTCTCATTCTGAGAGTGCCGAAAGGAAGGTTCAGGTCATCGCAGATCACCAGGATATTCTCCACGGGGATGTTCAGTTTGTTCATCCAGTAGCGTACAGCGTTGCCACTGAGGTTCATATAAGTGGAAGGCTTGAGCAGTGTAAGCTTTCTTCCCTTGAATGAAATCTCTGCGACGTCTCCATATCTTTGTGTCTGGAATGTGACCCCGGCGTCGTCGGCCCATGCATCCAGTGTCATGAAGCCTACGTTATGTCTGGTGTCAGCGTATTCTGCGCCGATGTTGCCGAGTCCGGCTATAAGATAGTTCATATCGATCTTTCAAAAAACGAGACGGATTGGAATTTGGACTCCACTCCGTCTCGAAAACACTATTAAAATTTGTGAGTTATGCTTCTGCTGGTGCCTCAGCTGCAGGTGCTTCAGCTGCTGGAGCCTCCTCGTGATGTACACCTTCCTCCATAGCCTTGTCAAGTGCCTCCTCATAAGCGATATGAGCAGCAATCTGACGTGAAGATTTAACGGTGCAGATGATGGTTCCCTTAGGAGAGATAACGTTGATGTTCTCATACTTGAGGTCACCTGCCACGATTCTCTTACCGATCTGGAGTCTGTCTATGTTAACTACGAGCTCATCTGGAAGATCTTTCATGAGAGCGCTTACTTTCAAAGAGCGTACGAGCTTGTAGAACTTACCGCCGGCACGTACACCGACTGCATGTCCTGTGATAGTTACAGGAACGCTGATAGCGATAGGCTTGTCTTCAGTAACAGCGAGGAAATCTGCGTGGAGGCAGTTGTCCTTTACCGGGTGGAACTGAAGCTCGTGAACTACAGCGAAATATTTCTTGCCGTCGCTGAGGTTGAGGTCAATGATGAAAGATGCAGGAGTGCCAGTAATTCCCTTGAGATCTTTCTCTGTGATAGTGAAAAGTACGTTCTCTACACCAGCACCATAAAGGTTACATGGGATGAGACCCTGCTTGCGGAACTCTTTGATAACCGCTTTGTTGCCGACCTCGCGAATCTGGCCGTTCAATTCGTAATGTTTCATTTCTTGTTTTGTTTTTAAAATGTGTTACTCAGTCTGGCCCAGAGAATCCGTCATGCGGTTTCCCGTCAGACCCCATTGCACCAAAAGCTTTCGCTTTTTTACGGGCGTTTCTTTCAAATGCCCAAAATGCGCCGCAAAGATAGTAATTTTTTCTAGGAATAGAAATATTGTTGAGGAAATTTAGTGAGTTCAACACCGCACATTTCCATATGCCTGATATTCTTGCGCTTCTGAAGCCTCAGCTCCGAGCCCGGAGCCAAGACGACGACAGATGAGTCCGGCAAGGCATATCTTATGGTTTCGTCCGATGCTGTGCCGGTGCTGCTTGGATATTCGCCGAGAAGTCCTCTTGTGAAGCCGATTTTGACTTCCTTATTCGGATATCCGAGTGTATAGAGCTGCATCCTCTCGTCGTAAGACTTGATAGTCAGATAACCAGTCTGATAGAGCATTGGCAAAGAATTGTCCGAAATCTCGGGCGAGACATCGAAATCGGATTGCGGAACGAGCGGGATGCCTCGTCCATTCCTTCTTTACCTCGCCCGCTTTCAGTCCCTCGAAAAGTTCCTTCCTGCCCTCGAAATAACTATGGAAAGTAGAAGACAGCAACGACTTGCCGAAACCGAGCGGACGATTCAGGAAAACATACTTGTACTTATCTGCAATATCATTGATATAACCAGTTTTGTCAATGTACAAATACTTTCCGGATATAATCTCCGCAAATGTCTGTATCCCAATCGGGAATCTTCTAATCGTCGTCTCCATAATCCAAAACTTTACACCTTCCCAAAGATAGCAATTTTTACGTCCATTCGTTATTTTGCCGACGGCGCTGTCTGAAAACCTGTCATTATAGTAACCTTGTACGGATGGCGCACGGCCTCATGAGCCGCATTCTGCGCTACGGCTTTCTTGCCGTCATCCACAGTCGCAGGAGCATAGGAATTACCGACGACCTTCTTTCCGGAAATCGCTTCGAACCAGGTGCAGGCTGCGGTGTAACGTCCATAATTGACCTCCAGATGGTATCCGTCGCGGTTCATTTTGTCTCCGATATAGGAAGTGCGGGCATTCTGTATGGCGGTTCCCGACGGCACCAGGACATCGAACTTGTTATCCTTCAATGCATTTCTGGTTGCAGCCATTATCGCCTCATACATCTGCATCTGGTTGCTTCCGTATTTCGGGAATTGCTTATGGTCAGAATCCGAAGCATAAGCCCAGGTCTGATGCCACACCAGCTTGAAGTCTTTCTTCGGTGCGTACTTCCGGAGATATGATATCAATGACTTGAGATATGGATTATATGTATCGTATTCACCGGATTTACCGCTCGCCTGCTGAAGGCTGATATAATCCCACGGCTCATCCAGAAGCGCGTCGATGAGTTTTGTTTTCGGGGTATTTGTCTTCTCGCCGTCGACGATTTTCCTGTAAGCATATTCTGCCTTGTCCGACACGGAATTGTTGTAATGCCTTTCCAGCGAACAGCCCGGGATATACATATTGCCGATCACGACCTTTATCCCTGCCGCATCGAAGAGTTCGTAAAGATATTGTTCTACAGCATCTTGCGAGAAGCTGTTGCCGATTGCGAGTATCCTGATGACCCCGTCATCCTTCTTTTCGGCAGTTCCCTGAGTCTCTGAAGAAGTCTGCGCCGGAGAGCATCCGATAGCAGGATATGATGTAACTACAAAGAATCCTGCAAAGAGGAGTCCGCATATTATTCCGTACAATGATTTCATAAATAATTATTGTTTCACGTTCTGACGCATAATCCACGATTCCGACAGCAAAAATAGGATATAGAATCACCTGACTATCCACTTCTCGACGGTGCGGGTCTGCGAGGAAATGTTCACGCCGACCTTGACGAGGTTCTTGCCTTCCTCGAATTTGTAAGGAAGCATGTAGCCTTTGTCGTCAATCTGCTTGAGCGCGTCTTCCGCTGAGCCATCCACCTTGAATTCGAAAACGTAGATGCAATTGTCTGTGTAGCAGACGGCATCAGCCCTGCCGATGGCTGATTTCACTTCCGTGCGGATATAGAAACCGAGCAATGAGAAAATCAGATAAATAATTGTCTGATAGTGTTTTTCGGTCTTGTTTTCCAAGTCGTTCGGTATCCCTGCAAGGTACGCCTGCAGCTTCTCCATGGCTAGGTCAATGTCCTGCGAATCCATTGCTGCATAGAAATGCGCCACGAATCCCGATGCTGTGCCGGTGCTGCTTGGATATTCGCCGAGAAGCCCTCTGGTGAAGCCGATTTTGACTTCCTTGTTCGGATATCCGAGTGTATAGAGCTGCATCCTCTCGTCGTAAGACTTGATAGTCAGATAACCAGTCTGATAGAGCATTGGCAAAGAATTGTCCGAAATCTCCGGCGAGACATCGAAATCGGATTGCGGAACGAGCGGGATGTTGTCCAATGTCGTTTCGTCTATAGGGTTTTTCCGAAGTCTTTCGACGAGGTAGGTCGGGGTACCGGTGTCGAACCAGTAACTGCCGAAACGCTTTTCGTTCAATGACTTAATGAGACTGAACGGATTGTAGATATCCTCTGATTCTTCGCAGAAATGATAGCCGTCGTAATTTGCTTTCAGCAGTGCAAGTGCGTCCTCATAGCTCACTTTCTGTTTGTCAGCAAGTGCCTGAACCTCATTTTTCATGTTGTTTTCCAACTCAGTCTGTGAGATTCCGCATAATGCAGAGTATTCCGGCATCATGGAGATGTTCTGGAGATTGTTCAGCTCGCTGAAAATGCTGAGTTGTGCGAACTTGTTGATTCCGGTGAGGAAAACGAACCGCAGATACGGGTCGAGGCTCTTGATCGGACTGTAGAAATTCCTCATTATCTGCCTGAGTGCCGGCAACTTGGACTTGTCGTTCATCACATCCAGCAGAGGCGCGTCATATTCATCAATGATGATGACGGCTTTCTGGCCGGTCTGCTCGAAAGCGGTTTTTACCAAGAATTCCAGTCGCGCGTTTACATCGATGTCATCCACATTTGGAAGCTTTCCATAAATGGCCTCATATTCTTCCAGTTTATATCCGAGGATGCGTACCAACTGCTCCTCATTCAAATGTTTAGCCGTAGACATATCGAAATGAAAAACAGGATGTTTAATCCATTCCTTTTTCATTTCTCCGGCCTTGAGCCCTTCGAAAAGTTCCTTCCGCCCCTCGAAATAGCAATGGAAAGTAGAAGACAGCAACGACTTGCCGAACCTGCGCGGCCGGCTCAAGAAAACGTATTTGTACTTATCCGCAATGTCATTGACATAGCCTGTCTTGTCAATATATATATACTTGCCGGATATAATTTCCGCAAATGTCTGTATCCCAATCGGGAATCTCCTAATCGTTGTCTCCATAGTCCAAAACTTTACACCTTTCCAAAGATAATACTTTTTATGATTATTTCAAGTCCGAACTTCTACTTTCCACTGATGAATAAGATTGTTGATTACTCCATCAACTTCTTGTACTTGAATCTCTTAGGTTCTTCGTCACCGAGACGTTTCTTCTTGTTCTCCTCGTATTCCGAATAAGAACCTTCGAAGAAGTAAACCTGAGAGTCGCCTTCGAATGCGAGGATGTGTGTGGCGATACGGTCGAGGAACCAACGGTCGTGTGAGATTACTACCGCACAGCCGGCGAAGTTCTCAAGACCTTCCTCCAAAGCACGTATCGTGTTTACATCCACGTCGTTGGTAGGCTCGTCGAGCAGAAGGACGTTACCTTCATCCTTAAGTGTAAGAGCGAGGTGGAGTCTGTTTCTTTCACCTCCTGATAGTACTCCGCAGAGCTTCTCCTGGTCTGCACCCGTGAAGTTGAAACGTGAAACATATGCACGTGCGTTTACGTCGCGTTTGCCGAGTCTGATCCAGTCTGAACCATCCGCAATAGTCTGGAATACAGTCTTTTCCGGGTCAATGCTCTTATGCTGCTGATCCACGTATGCCAGTTTTACAGTCTCACCGATAGTGATCTCTCCGTTATCAGGCTGTTCGAGTCCCATGATAAGGCGGAACAATGTGGTTTTACCCGCTCCGTTAGGTCCGATTACGCCGACGATACCGGCCGGTGGAAGTACGAATGAGAGATGTTCGAACAGGAGTTTGTCACCATAAGCCTTAGAAACATCATTGAACTGAATAACTTTATTTCCGAGCTTCGGCCCGTCAGGGATATAGATCTCGAGATTAGCTTCTTTCTCCTTTCCATCCTGGCTGGCGAGTTTCTCATAAGCGCCGAGTCTGGCCTTGGACTTGGCGTGACGCGCCTTCGGAGCCATTCTGACCCATTCAAGCTCACGTTCCAATGTCTTTCTACGCTTGCTCTCCTGTTTCTCTTCCATCTCCAGACGTTTAGTTTTCTGGTCGAGCCATGAAGAGTAGTTTCCTTTCCAAGGAATACCTTCTCCGCGGTCGAGCTCAAGGATCCAACCGGCTACATCATCGAGGAAGTAACGGTCGTGGGTTACGGCGATTACTGTTCCCTTATACTGCTGCAAATGTGCTTCGAGCCACTGGATACTCTCGGTGTCGAGGTGGTTGGTAGGTTCGTCGAGGAGGAGTACATCCGGCTGTTTGAGCAGGAGACGGCACAATGCTACCCTACGTCTTTCTCCACCACTGAGGTTGGCGATTTTGGCATCTGCAGGAGGGCACTGGAGCGCATCCATGGCTCTTTCCAGTTTGGAGTCGATTTCCCATCCTCCGCAGTGCTCGATTTTCTCTGTCAGCTCGCCCTGCCTCTCGATGAGTTTGTTTATCTCGTCATCGCTCATAGGCTCACAGAACTTGAGGTTAACCTCTTCGTATTCCTTCAGGATATCCATAATCTCCTGAACGCCTTCCTGAACCACTTCCAATACGGTTTTCTCCGGATCCATCTGAGGTTCCTGCTCCAGGTAGCCCACGCTGTATCCCGGCGCCCAAACCACTTCGCCCTGATAGCTCTGCTCTACGCCTGCTATGATTTTCATCAATGTGGATTTACCTGAACCGTTCAGACCGATGATACCGATCTTCGCCCCGTAAAAGAATGATAGACAGATGTCTTTAAGTATGATTTTGTTGCTTGATGGGAGGACCTTTCCTACCCTGTTCATGGAAAAGATGATCTTCTCGTCTGCCATTTTTATTTATTATTAAGTTTTTACAAAGATACGAATACGACTCCGATTCCACAAGTCGTGGAAAAGAGTTATATTTGTCTTTTCGGCTTGCGTAGTGTGTAAGCGAAATGTGGAGTATAATGTGAAAAAAGCATTGACATGGAACAAAAAAAGAAAAAATTATACCCGCTGAAATTTAGACCGGTTGCGGGACGGTCTTCCTGGGGCGGCAGCTGGCTGGTCGGGAATTTGGGCAAGTCTTTTTCGGAGAAGGTGGAGGCCGGGACGACGGCTGGCGGGAAGAAAAAGTTTGTCGAGATGCCGCTTACTGTTAATGATAAAGTGGGCGAGAGTTTCGAACTGGCAGACCTCGGTTTTTGCGATTCGGAGGTTGTGGGAGGATGGCTTGAAGGCAGTACGATCAGCGAGATTCTGGAGACATATCTGGAGGATATCGTGGGGGAAAATGTCTATTCATTTTATGGAAGACAATTTCCTATTATGGTGAAATTCATGGATATACGTGGACGTATGCCGTTGATGGTGTGCCCTGATGATGAGGTCGCGTCACAGCGTTATGATACGCTCGGGAAGGTGAAGTTGTGGTATGTGGTGGATGCCGAGCCGGGGTCGAAGTTGTATATGGGATTCCGTCGTGAAGTGTCTGCTACGGAGCTTTATGAAAGGTGTCACGCGGGAACTTTGGAGGAAGTTTTGAATGTGGTTACGCCGCATAACGGGGATGCTTTTCTTATCCCTGCAGGACTTGTACATTCGGCGTCGGATGGGGTCGTTGTGGCTGAAATCGCGGAGTCTTCCGATCTGGATTTCCGTATTTATAATTGGGGAAATGCTGTGGATTCCGCTGTGGCAGGGTTTACAGCTGATCCAGCCGGCGAGGGTCGTCAGTCACGTGTCCGCAAAAATCTTATGAACGAGTCGTCTCTATCTGATACAGAGGAACTTTCGTTGGAAGCCGCGTTGGATTTCGTAAATCTTGGCCAGTATGATTCGGCATTGACCATACCCGCAGGCGGACATTCGGACAGAGTTCACGATGCTCATGTAAAGACGGTCTCTGATTCGGCTGATAATATAACAGACAAGTTGGTATCTGTCAGGGAGTTCACGGTAACAAAGGTGCGCCTGAAGGATATGTTGCACATAAATACCGGCACGACTGACGCGTTCTTAGTCTATATCTGTGTGAGCGGCTCGGCATCGTTGCAGATCCAGAAGGATGAGGCGGGTGTAAATAAGTTCGATGTCAATGCCGGTGAAGCGATTCTTGTTCCGGCCGAGGTGACCGATTTCTATATGGTTCCGCAGGGCAGAGACACTGTTCTGCTCGAAGTTACGATAGAACCTTACGACGAGCCGGACGAATACATCGACCCTGACGCTGAGTCCAAACTCCCAGGTGATGACGATGATGATAAATTCACTTCGGAGGGCGGAACGAAAATGTCAGTCGAAGAGTTTCTGAGAAAGAATCCAGGCAGAATGAATTAGATTATGGCAGAAGAAGTTAGAATAGACAAGTATCTCTGGGCCATCCGCGCCTTCAAGACGAGGAGTGAGGCCGCCGATGCCTGCAAGGGTAATCGTGTCAAGGTCAATGATGCTGACGCAAAGCCTTCAAAGATGATCCGCATCGGGGATAGGATAGAGGTCAGAAAATCGGCGATTCATTATACGTATCGTGTTACGGGACTGATAGAGAATCGTGTAGGTGCACAGCTCGTACCTCAGTATGCTGAGAATCTTACGCCACAGTCTGAACTGGATAAACTCAAGGCGCCTGTCGAGACGTTTTTCGTCAAGCGTGACCGTGGCACCGGACGTCCTACCAAGAAGGATCGCAGAACTATCGAAGCCATGTGGAGCGAGATCGACTACGATGCGGATGTCCCTGATGATTTTGATGAATAATTATCAGCATGTTTTCTTGAGCCGACCGCGCAGGTACTGCAGAGGATGCGTTCAAGCAGATTGACGACAAAGGCTACATGCTTCCATACAAATTCGAGGAAGGCAAGAACCTTGTCAAGGTCAGCGTGAACATTTCCTCGCAGACCCGCACCGTCGAGAAGTGGATTGCACGATAAATCTTACAGGCGACGGACTATTTTTCGTATTTCTTGGCCTGTTCTGCGATGAGGGCAGCGTCGTCGAAGTAGTTTATACGCATGGCGTTACGCACTTCGTCGAGTGTCTGCGCTGCGGTTTCGCGTGCTTTTTCGGTGCCCCTCTTCAGGATGTTGAATACCTCAGGGATGTCCTGCTCGAACTCGTGACGGCGTACGCGGATAGGGTCCAGTCTCTTGTTGAGGACACTGTTGAGGAACTTCTTGCAGGTTCCGTCACCGATTCCGCCCTTTACATACTGTTCCTTAAGCTCATCCAAATTCTTGAACTCTGGCCAGAACTCAGCGAAATCTTCGTTTGTGCTGAATGCTTCCATATATGTGAAAACAGCATTGCCCTCAAGATGTCCGGGCTCATCCTGGCTCATACGGGGTTCTCCGTTGGACATTTTCTTCACTTTCTTCCAAACAGTGGCTGCGTCATCGCTCAGATAGATGCAGTTGCCGAGTGACTTGCTCATCTTCGCCTTTCCGTCAGTGCCTGGAAGTCTGTTGCAGATGCAGTTCTGAGGGAGAAGGATCTCCGGCTCTACGAGAACGTCGCCATAGATGCTGTTGAACTTACGTACGATTTCACGGGTCTGCTCCAGCATTGGCTCCTGATCTTCACCGGCAGGGACGATAGTTCCCTTGAAAGCAGTAATGTCGGCAGCCTGGCTTACAGGGTAGCAGAGGAATCCGGCAGGAAGCGAATTCTCGAACTCTCTCATCTGGATTTCGGACTTTACTGTAGGATTTCTCTGAAGTCTCGCTAAAGTCACAAGATTCAAATAGTAGAAAGTCAACTCTGTAAGTTCAGGAATCATCGACTGTATGAACAGTGTACATTTGTTCGGGTCGATCCCGCATGAAAGATAGTCCAATGCGACCTCGATGATGTTTTGACGGACTTTCTCCGGGTTGTCGTAATTGTCTGTAAGCGCTTGAGCGTCAGCGATAAATACAAACATTTTGTCGAAGTCGCCCTCGTTCTGGAGTTCGACCCTACGTTTCAACGATCCGACATAATGGCCGAGATGAAGTTTTCCGGTCGGTCTGTCGCCTGTCAATATTACTTTTTCCATATCTATAATTTTTATTGTCAATGATTTTTTACAAAATTCAAAGTTAGCAACTTTTTCCCAGAAAGTGAAAAAAAGGGCTGACCGTCACATAGCGGTCAGCCCTTTCTGAATATTATCTGATACTCCTTATTTCTTGAAATACCTGTTGTAAAGACCCTGGAAACCAGCTCCGTGACGAGCCTCGTCCTTAGCCATCTCATGAACTGTATCGTGGATAGCATCGTAGTTCAGCTGTTTAGCCTTAGTCGCGATGGCCAATTTTCCCTCACATGCTCCAGCCTCAGCTTCGATTCTCTTTTCAAGGTTAGTCTTGGTATCCCAAACCACGTCACCGAGAAGCTCTGCGAATTTGGCAGCGTGCTCAGCCTCTTCGAATGCGAATCTCTTGAAGGCCTCGGCGATCTCAGGATAACCCTCACGATCTGCCTGACGGCTCATTGCGAGATACATTCCGACCTCAGTGCACTCTCCGGCGAAATGAGCCTCGAGACCCTCATGAATCTCAGGATCGCAACCTTTAGCGACACCGATAACATGCTCACAAGCCCAGCTTTTAGGACCCTCTTCCTTTATCTCGACAAATTTGTCAGCCTTTGCATGGCATACAGGGCACTCTGCAGGTGGTTTCTCGCCTTCATAGACGTAACCGCATACAAGACATCTAAATTTCTTTTTCATAATAAACTCTTTTTTAATTGTGTTTTATATATTCTGTCCAATGTCCTATTTAGAATAATTCTAAATGGAAGAACAAAGTTAATGATATTTTTTGAATATCCAAGTATTATGCCAAATTATTATCGAAAACAGTCGAAAGGTCTTGTTTTCAGAGTAAAATCGGGGTAACTTTCGGAAAAAACTACGAGCATACATGAAACCATTCCTGAAACAAGTTGCGGAACACTATTATGATATAGGGGATATCGACAAGACATGTCTGATATTTCCTAACCGCCGTTCCATGGTATTCTTCGGAAAATGGCTTGCCGAAACGGTAAAAAACGACGAGCGGACCACTCCGCTGCAAGCCCCCGTCACCATCACTATGAACGACTTCTTCTACCGTGTCGGAAACCGCGGGCCGGCAGACAGGATAAGCCTGCTTCTGGAACTGTATGACTGTTATAAATCATTGAACAGGAACGCCGAACCTCTCGACGAATTCATCTTTTGGGGCGACGTCATACTCGGCGACTTCGACGATACCGACAAATATCTCGCTGAACCTGACAAACTCTTCACCAACGTGGCGGACTTCAAGGATCTGCAGGATACCTATTCGTATCTCACTGAAGAACAGCTGAATGCGATACTTAAATTCGTGGATCACTTCAGGAAAGGCGGCAAACTGACCGTGGACTTGGATTCGGAAAAACCTAACGTGAAAGAGCGCTTCCTGAAAATATGGAACCTCATGTATCCGCTCTATGTAAACTTTCGTAAAGCTCTGACCGATAAAGGAATGGCATATGAAGGCATGGTCTACCGCGACTTCGCGGAAAGGCTCAAGACCGAAAGCGCGGCCGATATTCTGAAAGAAGCTTTCCCGCATGCGAAAAAATTCGTCTTCGTCGGGCTTAATGCGCTGAATGAGTGCGAGAAAACCGCCATGCGCAAGATGCGGGATGCCGGAATCGCCGAATTCTGTTGGGACTTTTCTTCGTCCATGCTGAAGGATCCTGAGAACCGCGCGTCGATGTTCATGTCCCGCAATGTCCTGGATTTTCCACAGGCTTTTCCGTTGGATACGGGCGAAGACTCATGCGTCGGCAATACTCCGAAAATCCACTTGATAAGCATCCCGTCATCTGTAGGCCAGACAAAACAAATTCCGTCCATACTCCAGGAAATCGCCGCGCGAAAGACGTCCGGTGATATGTCGGGAGTCGGGCGACTGGATTCGCAAGGAGCTGATACTGCGATCGTTCTCCCCGATGAAAACCTGCTGATCCCCGTTCTGAACACCATCCCGGAAGAGATAGGTTCTGTCAATGTCACCATGGGTTATCCTATGTCGGGGAGTGAAATCTATGGCCTTATGAACAATATCTCCGCTTTGCAACTGCATCTCAGAAAGCGTAAAGACGGATGGGCATTCTATCACAAACAAGTGTGGGCGATATTCAATTCGGGTATATTTTCAGCCCTTGCAGACGATGCTACACGTGAAAAAGTCGCGGCGGTAAAATCGGAAGCCAAGTTCTATATTCCTGAAACAGACTTGAAAGGCACATGGCTGCTCGACCTGATATTTACTCCGGTCTTGGAAAATATAAAGGAAGCTGCTCCTGAGCAGATTGTACGTTTCTGTGAGTATCAGCTGACTGTTCTGAATAAGATAGGTGCCAAATTGGCGGATATGTCTGGCATGGCGTTGGAAGTGAACTTCGCCAAGCAGTATTACTTGGCTGTCAACAGACTGAAATCGATACCGCTTTCGATTCTGCCGGTGACATATATGCGTCTGCTTCAGCAGCTTATCGGCGGAGTCTCTGTTCCTTTCAAGGGTGAACCTCTGAAAGGACTCCAGATAATGGGACCCCTCGAAACAAGAGCGTTGGATTTTACAAATCTGATTATTCTTTCTTGTAATGAAGGCGTATTCCCGAGGCGTAGCGTAAGTTCTTCATTCATACCTCCGGAAATCAGAAAAGGATTCGGACTTCCGACCTATGAAAACCAGGATGCCGTGTGGGCATATTACTTCTTCAGGATGATACAACGTTCTGAAAATGTATGGCTTATATATGATTCCAGAACAGAGGGACTTAAGTCCGGAGAAGAAAGCCGTTACATAAAACAGCTGATATACCATTATAAATATAAGGATATGGACAGGAAGGTAATCCGTTATTCTATCGGTGCGGAAAATGCCACTGTCCCGATACATAAAACAGAAGAAGATATCCGGATTATAAAATCATTGACCTATTCAGTATCTTCCATAAACGAGTATTTATCGTGTCCTGCGAAGTTCTATTATGACAGGGTCAAGGGGCTAAAAAAAGAGGAAGACGTGGCAGAGTCACTGGATAATAGTATGCTCGGCAACGTGTTCCACGACACTATGTGGGCCCTGTATCTGGGCGGTGCGGCTCTGTCCCCGGACTTCAGTATGGAAAGAGACAGTGTCGAGAAGGCATTGACCCAAAAAAAACTGGTCCCTCTGGAGGTAATTACTGCGGAGTATATCGATGGGCTGCTGGAGGAGAGCGGCGTCATTCGGGCGAAGATTCGGGCGCTGATCAAGGCTCAACTGAAGGCGGACGAGGTGACCGGCAGGAATCTGGTGATGGAAAACGTCCTCGAAACTTATGTCAGAAAGACATTGGCCGAAGACAGACGGCTGATGCGCGAGAAGGGCGTGGACAGGTTCCGGATTCTTGGGCTCGAGATGAAAAAATATTGGTCTTTCGGGGATTTCCGCTTCGTCGGGTACATAGACAGAGTGGACAGTTTCAGCGAGGATGTGGCGCGAATCGTGGATTACAAGACGGGCAAGGCGGAGGAAAATGAGGTGAAAATCACTGAGCCGGAGAAGACTGTAGAGGCACTTTTCTCGCCGGATACCAAATTCAGCAAACGGCCGAAGATAGCGTTCCAATTGTTTGCCTATGACCGGTTTATGGAAAAAGATCTGAAGGGGTACAGGGTGCAGAATGTAATTTATCCGGTACAGAAACTGTTCAGTTCCGGAATTATGTCGGGGATGAGTAACGCTGAGTTCAATGACTTGGTGGAGGAAAAACTGGGTGGTATTTTCGCGGAACTGGTTTCGCCTGAGATGGATTTCCGTAGAGCAGAAGATCTGGAAACGTGCAAGTATTGTGATTTTAGAAAAATTTGTGGACGATAATGACTGAAAAGATAAAAATACTGAAGGCCTCCGCAGGTTCTGGGAAAACATTTGCATTGGCCAAAGAATATATCAGGCTTCTGCTGCAGAGCGGTGACCCTTATGCTTATCGTCATATTCTGGCGGTTACGTTTACTAACAAGGCGACAGACGAAATGAAGGGCAGAATCCTGAAGGAGCTGGATATTTTGGCGTCGAATCCTGAGAAATCCAGTTATCTCGCCTATATGGAAGAATATACAGGTAAGGATAAACGCTATATCTCGTCGATGTCCAAAACCTTGTTGTCCAATATATTGAATGATTACAGCGCGTTTTCAGTAAGCACCATCGACCGGTTTTTCCAACGAGCCCTCAAAGCGTTTTCGAGAGAAATCGGACAGTTCGCTTCGTATCAGGTGGAGCTGGACAAGAACTCGCTTATAAAGGAGAGCGTGGACCGGATTTTAGACTCGCTGACGGAAAAAGATAAAGTCTTAGTGGGCTGGCTGACAGATAGTTTTAAAGATAACCTCGATCGCGGACGCAGGTTCGATATGGGCGAAAGTCTGTACGATATGGCTGTCGCCCTGAAAAACGAGGAACACCGCGATGTCGTCGAAAAAAACGGCATTGACGAGACCGCGGCCTATTCGAAAGAAGCCCTTTCCGCGCTGAAAAAGAGCTGCGATGCCATCATCGGGCAGTTTCTCTCCGAGCTTCGCCGGATCGCCTCTGCCATAGTTCAGGGTTTTGTCAATGCCGGTGTGGATCTTGCCGATACGGTGGGTAAAGGCAGGACTTTCAGGCAGTTGGAGAAATACGCGGACTTGCAGAATTATGTGGATTTCGAACTGCCGAAAGATACACTTCTTTCGACGCTGGCCAATAAAGACAAATGGTTCACCAAGTCCAATGCCCAGTTGCTCCCTCTTGTGCAACATCTTGAAACAGAGGCTAATGAATTTTGTGCTCTGTTCGAAGCTCCTTATGTGGAATTTAACACGGCCGTGATTCTTAGGGCGCAGATATATGCGTTGGGACTCTGTGCTGAACTGAATCTTTCCTTCGATACGCTGATGAAAGAGAAGAATGTGCTGAGTCTGGATGATTCGAACACCATACTGAAAGGCATCATTGACGGAAGCGATGCTCCTTTCATATACGAGAAGCTGGGGGTGCGGTTCGATCATTTCCTGTTGGATGAGTTCCAGGATACGGCCCGGATTCAGTGGGAGAATTTCCGACCGCTGCTGGAGAACAGTGTGGCCAACGGCAACGCGAATCTTATCGTGGGCGACGTGAAGCAGAGTATTTACAGGTGGAGGAATTCGGACTGGAATCTCTTGAATTCGGAGCTGAAGTCGCAGTTCGGTTCTATGGCTGACGAACAATGCCTTACGTCTAACTGGCGAAGTACCAGGACGATAGTGGAGTTTAACAACGGATTCTACAAGTTCGCGGCGAAGTCTCTCGACGGGATTCTCGGCGACGGCGCTCATGTCGTATCCGATATCTATTCCGATGTGAAGCAAGATGTGGAGTCGAAGGAAGAGGCTTGCGGAAATGTGAACGTTATTCTTTGCAAGACAGGGCTCCATGATGACGGACTTCAGTTGCAGTCGGTGTTGGCGGAAGTGGACAGGCTAACAGCTTCAGGAGCAAACTATTCTGATATTGGAATACTGGTCAGGACGAATGGCCAGGCTTCGCTGATAGCTGAGTCATTGCTGGAAAAAGGCTTCCCGGTGATTTCGGATGAGGCGCTCTCTGTGAAGGCTTCTCTGGCGGTCAGACGTATAGTGGCGTTGATGTCATACGCTAACAATCCGGACAATAAACTGAACGCGTTTCTGGCCTCTTCGCTGGACGTGTCCATCCCTTCTGAATGGCACTCGCTGGTGGACTTATGCGAACATTTCATAAGGTCGATACGTCAGTCTCAAAATACTGATTATGAGGGGGAAGTGTCGTATATCCAGGCCTTTATGGACTGCCTGCAGGAATGGGTCGGGATCAATGGCAATTCGCTGGGAGAATTTCTGGAGTTCTGGGATGGCCAGGATCCTAAGATAAGTTCTCCGGATGATGCAGATGCTGTGAGGGTTATGACTATTCACAAGTCCAAGGGGCTTGCCTTCCCTTATGTGATTTTCCCGTTTGCTGAATCGGCGCTGTATAAGCAGAATGAACACTGGTGCTATCCTGCGGTGGAAGGTACTGGCTTGGAAATCGCGGGGAATGGGGTCTATCGTGTAAATCTTACCGAGAATTCCGCGCTCTCTTACTTCTCCGAGTCCTATTGGGAGGAGCGGAAAATGCAGCTCGTGGATGCCATAAATGCTTATTACGTGGCTACTACGCGTGCCGAAAAGGGCATGACGATTATCGCTCCGATGCCATCTAAAGATTTTAAGGACGGCAAGTCGACGTATAAGAAAATGTCAGATGTGCTATATGATTATGTCCTGCGTGATGCTGCCGGAGCTGGTTTCAGGAGTATCGCAGCGCATCCTGAAATGGAAGATTATGCCGGTGAGGATGAGGCGTTTATGCTGGGGGAGGACTATGTGTTCCAGGCGAAAGATGATGCCGGGCAGTCCGATGCCGGAGCCAATGCTTCCGGTTATCCTTCATTCGCATTGAACCCGGAAGAAGGCCTCGGGCGGCTCGAATTCAGCAGCGACTCGGCGGATTTCTTCTCGGAGGACGGGACGGTCGGAATCGGGGCTTCTGGCCGGTTGCGCGGAGTGGTTCTGCACGATATATTGTCGGAAGTGATTGTCCCTGAGGATCTTGATTCGGCGGTTGAAGCCAGCTTCGCGGCCGGCAGTATAGGCTCGGAGGATCGGGATTCAATTTTGTCAATGCTGAAGGAACGTGTGGAGTCGGCGTCTCGTTTGGGCTGGTTCCCTGCAGACCGGTCTAAAGTATTTACTGAGAGCTCAGTCATAAACGTGGATGGGGAAGTATATCGTCCGGACAGGGTTATCGTGGATGGAAAGAAGGTGATAGTGGTGGATTATAAGTTCGGAAAAGAGGAGAAGAAATACTTGCGGCAGATAGGTAATTATGCCAGATTGTATAAGAGTATGGGGTATCCGGATGTAGAGGCTTATTTGTGGTATGTGGAGAACGATAAAGTTGTGCGCGGATAGATGATTCCGGTTTCGGATTGAGCGGAAAAATTGTTATCTTTGTCCCAAATAGGCTTTTTATGGACAAATACTACGAAGAAAATCCGATTGTGTTGGATTATAATACTGAGCGTGAGAAACTTGCGATGCCTGAATATGGACGTAATGTCCTTAAAATGGTAGAGGATGTGAAGGCGATAAAGGACAGGGCGAAGAGGTCTGAACAGGCCAGGGCTGTCATAAGAGTGATGGAAATCCTTAACCCTCAGGTGCATTGCGAAGATAACTGGGAGCATAAACTTTGGGATCATCTCTATATCATGGCAGGTTACGAACTGGATGTGGATTCACCATATCCTATTCCGTCTCCTGAACAGAGGAATACTAAACCGGATGTGATTCCTATAGAGAAGAAACCGATTCGTGCTACTCATTACGGCCGCAATATCGAAAGCATCATCGATCTTATCGCTTCTGAACCGGACGGAGAACAGAAGACTGCCATGATACGTTCATTGGCGATGTATATGAGGCAGCAGTATCTTATCTGGAACAAGGACAGTGTGGCCGATGAGACTATTTTTGCTGACATAGAAAAGTTATCTGATTATAGAATCCGTGTGCCAGAGGGACTTACACTGTCCAGAATCTCTTCGGACACTAATTTCTCGAGACCGGGAATGAATATGGATTTTGCGTTAGGACGCAAACAGTCGGGAAACAACGGACAGAGAAGAATGTTTGGGCGAAAAGGAAATCAGAAACGATAGATGAAGAAAATCAGGGAATATTTGGAAGAACATGGGACTGCAATCAGGAAGTTTTCCGGACTTGCGGTCTCAGTCTTGACTGTGCTTGCACTTGTCGGCTGCCTCTCATATCTGTTTACTTGGAAACAGGATCAGAGCCTTCTTGCCGCGCAGGAGGTAGCTGAATCTGCAAACCTTGCAGGCAAGGCCGGTATGTCATTGTCCGCGCTTCTCGTGGGACGTTGGTTCGGTTTGGGTGCATTCGCGGTGGTATTCGCCATGATTATTCTTTCGGTGCGTCTTCTTTTTGGGAAACGCAAGTTTCCAGTTGTGAAGAATATCGTGCTGTCCATTACCGGCGCTGTGCTTCTGTCTTTTTTCCTCGCGTTCTTTTCTTTCCGCTTCGGTTTGGAAAATGTGTTGGGCGGGGGACTTGGCGGAGAATGTGGCGCAGTCGCAGTTATCTGGTTGGAAAACATGGTAGGTGGTATTATCACCTTCTTCATATTGTGCGTGCTTCTGGTAATCTGGATGTTCTTCACCAGTCGCAGATTCTCCGATTGGTTCAAGGGAGATCTCGCTATCAGTGAAAAGAAGGATTCTCCTGATGTGGAAAAGAAGCCGAGACGTACTTTTACATTCCTTGCAAAGGATCCTGAAGAGAAAGTGGAGGCTGAAACTGAAGCTGAAGAAAAGCCCGAGTCTCCTGTCAGCCAGCCTGTTGCAGAACATGTTGTGGAGCCTGTCGAGGAGCCTGTAAGCCAGCCTGTTTCCAAGACTGTTTCTTCACCTGCACCTCGGCCTGTACATCCGCAGCCGTCTCCGGCTCCTGCCAAAAATCCGTCTGAAGATGTGCAAATCATCGAAAGCGCCGGACTTACGACAGATGTTCAGGAAGAACTTCCTAGAATCGATGTGAGGGACGAACTGGAGAATTACAAGTTCCCTACATTGGATCTTCTCAGTGACTATGCCGATGCTATCCATAATGTCCCTCAGCAGGAGATTATGCGCAATAACTATAAAATCCGCGCAACTCTCCAGACATATAAAATCGGCGTAGACGAAGTGAAGGCTGTTGTCGGTCCTACTGTAACTCTTTATAAGATAGTCCCTTCCCAGGGCGTGAAGATTTCTTCTATCCAGAATCTCCACAGGGAAATCGCCATGGCGTTGAACGCGCAGGGTGTGCGTATCGTCATGTTGCCTGATGCCGTAGGTATCGAGGTCCCTAACGATACTCCTTCTACTGTGCCTCTTAAAGCGCTTCTGAATGACGCTTCCTTCAGAGAGAGCAAGGCGGAACTTCCGATAGCGATGGGCTTCACCATTACTCAGAAAGTGAAGGTGTTCGATCTCGCGGACGCACCGCATCTGCTTGTCGCCGGTGCTACCAAACAGGGTAAGTCTGTTGGCCTTAATGTGTTGATAGCCTCGCTCTTGTACTCGAAACATCCTTCTGAGCTCAAGTTGGTTTTCATCGACCCTAAGATGGTGGAATTTTCGGCATATAACGAGTTGCTCCACCATTATCTGGCCGTTCTTCCGAATGCTGCCAATGAGGAGGATGAGAAGGCCAATGCCATCGTGAAGAAAGCTCCTCAGGCTGAGGCGATTCTCCGCTCTCTCTGTATCGAAATGGACGAGCGTTATGAACTTCTCAGCAAGGCTTATGTGAGCAACATAAAGTTGTACAACGACAAATATCGTGACAGACATCTTCTTCCTACTGAAGGTCATAGATTCCTGCCTTATATCGTCACCATCATCGATGAGTATGCCGATTTGACCATGTCTACAGGAGCGGGAAGCGAAGGCAAGAATGTGGCACGAAGCATCACCAACTCGATTATCCGTCTTGCCCAGAAGGGTAGAGCCGCCGGAATCCACATTGTCCTCGCCACGCAGCGTCCTTCAGTCGATATCATCACCGGTGCCATCAAGACGAACTTCCCGACACGTATCGCATTCAGGGTTATTTCCCGCGTGGACTCTCAGACGATTCTGGATTCACCTGGAGCTGAGAAACTTATCGGTAGGGGAGATATGCTCTATTACGCCGGAGTCGAGATGGAACGTGTTCAATGCGCGTTCATCAGCAACAGTGAAATTCTCGCGCTGAACAAGTTTATCGGTGCTCAGACAGGTTACAAGAAGAGCTACAATACTCCTTATTACCTTCCGGCTCCTGACGAAAACAAGAGTGAGGACGGCACCGCAATGCTCGATGCAAGTGATATGGACGAGCGCTTCGAAGAGGCTGCTCGTCTGGTAGTTACATCGCAGAAAGGCTCGACCTCCGACCTCCAGAGACGTCTTGGCATGGGATATGCCAAAGCCGGTAGGGTGATGGATCAGCTCGAGTCCGCAGGAATCGTAGGCCCGCAGGAAGGTTCGAAGCCGCGCCAGGTTCTTATCGGCGATATGGAAGAACTCGACGCTCTCCTGAAAACTATAAAGCAGCAAATATGAAAAAATCCCTGAAAATTCTTTTCAGTGTCTTTTGGGTTCTGACGGGTTTTGTCAATGCAGGTGCGCAGCCTGTATGGATGCGGTTTGTCTCCTCTCTGACAGGCAAATGCCTGGAGTTTCCTTATACTTGCGCGTTTTCCGGCAGCAAAGGTTCATACACCATGTCAGGGGACGTGAAACTTCAGGGAGATTCTTATGTAATCAGCGCCGCCAATTACAATATATATTGTGACGGGCATTCTCTCTGGGAGCAGGATGAAGACAATATGGAAGTGGTGATATCTCCTGCAGAAATTGCAAGCGGTGACAATGCCGCAGTCAATCCTGTTTCTTTGTTGAAAAGTTTTGATACCCAATATGATGCGAAGTCTGTATCTCAAGTTGTGGAAGGCGGAAAATCGCTCGTGAAAGTAGTGTTCGTCCCGAAATCCGCAACGAAGAGTGTGCTGCAGATAGCATCTATGACATGTTGGTTTTCAGAAAAAACCGCCTCCCCGATTATCATGAAGGCGGTCATAAAATTCGCTGACGGTTCAGTATCTAACTTCAGTTTTCCGTCGATGAAACTGACTGGGAAATTGCCTGCCCAGACATTCCGTCTGGATGAGAACTCTCTGAAGTCAGACTGGATAGTTACCGATACCAGATAACTGTCCGGTTATTTCTTTATCAGGTTGAAGTTCTCGGAAGCCCATTCTTTCATGTCTCCGTTTTCGTCGGAATAAATCAAGTATCCCGCGATGTTATCAGGCCTGCTTTCGATAAACTTCTTAGCCTCTTCCAGGCCGATTACCATACAGTATGTGGCAAAAGCGTCAGCATCCGTGGCGTTCTTTGCTACGATAGTGGCACTCAACAGGTTATGCTCTACAGGATATCCCGTGCGCGGATCGATGGTATGTGCATATTTCTTGCCGTCTTTCACGTAGTATTTTCTGTAGTTGCCTGACGTCACGATTCCGCATGGACTTCCGTCGCCCTGCCAGATTCCATCCAGGTCGACGCCCGGATTATTGTTCCCGTCGAATGGACGGTCCACGCCGACTTTCCATGGCTGGCCCTGCTGGTTCACGCCGTCGCAGTAGATTTCGCCGATATCCACGAGCATGTCTTTAACGCCTAAACTATAAAGATAATCTGCTACGACATCGCAACTATAGCCTTGCGCGATGGCGTTGTAATTCAGTTTTACGGGCGACGTTACATCGGCATTGACAAAGACCTTTGCGCTGTCAGTCAGCAGGTTGCGGGGATTCAGCTGGCCTTCGGCATCGACGGCGGTGTGCATGTCGCGCTTCAGCCTGGCCATTCCGCAGGAATGCCTTACGGCGTCCACTTGGCTCTCTGACGGTAGCGAGTCGCGCGTGAAACCGAATCCCCAGAGGTCGAACAGTGGGGCGGAGGCTACGTCCAATGCGCCGCCGGTCTCCTCGTAGTAGTCGTATGCGCGTGTATAGATATCCTCGAACATGTCGTAACGTGCTGACGGTATGGATTTTCCTGAGTTGAATCTGCTCAGGAGGGAGCCCTTGTTGTAGCCGGAAAGTGTAGTGTCGATTACGTTCAGGATCGAATCGATTTCGGTTTTCAGGACTGCTGCATTCTTGTGGATGCGTCCTTTTTCGCCGTTCAAGTTCAGCTTGACGCTGTATGTGCCGCCCTGGGCGTATCCCTGAATGAGTACGTATCTGCTTGAGTTATTGCAAGATGCGGCTAATGTCGCCGCGATGAAAATGGCTGCCGCCGCTTTCAAGATTTTCATGAATGTCAATGTTTTTGTGCCTGATCGGGACATGTGGCCGATTTCGGCAAAGTATTTGTACAAATGTATGGGTTTTTCTGGAGAAAGTTATGAAATTATCACTGGAAATAACGATATTTGCATATTGAGGAAATATTTTTGGATAAAAATGAAATTTAGTAAGGTTATTATGCCGTGCATTGCAGTTGCGGCGCTTTTCGCATCTGTTTCGTGCAAGAAAGATAAAGATGATTCGGTTACACAGGGAACATTGACGGGTACTTTGGATTTCGATTCTCCTGCGTATGTGCGTAAAGGTGAAGTGGTTAAGGCTGTTCCTAAGGGATTGTCTAAAAATACTGTAGACATCGGATATTATTGGACGGCGTCTCCTTTGTATACGAAACGTGACACTACGAGACGTATAGGAGATCCCGCTTCTGTGGACGGAACTTATACTTTTACGGTGAAAGATACTACTTTGATGACATTTACGATTTCATGTGTGGCTTTCGCTGACGGATATTATACCAAGTCTGCATCATACTACTGTACTATGGTCGATCCTGAGATCGGGGGGACCATGAGCGGTGACGATATCGATGCCGAGACTCCGACTTTCTTGGATGAAAGAACAGGTTATTACCTGTATTACAAGACTATAGGCGATTTGGACTGGCTTGTCAGGAACCTTTATACGGATGATGGACATTCTTATTTGGATTCTCCTGCCGTGGACCCTGTTTTCGGTCAGTTCTATACTTGGACAGAGGCACAGGATGCTTGTCCTGACGGATGGAGACTTCCGACTGATGCTGATTGGCTTGCACTTGCCAAAGTCGGCGGATATAAAGGCGAAGATGCTGCTACGGATTTCTTGGGAGTGGGCGGTGCTTTAATGGCGAATGCTTCATTCAACGGAACCAGAATGTGGACTTACTGGCCGGCTGTGAAGATTACCAATTCGACAGGATTCGCTGCGATTCCTACCGGATATGGAGAGATGCGTTCTACCGGAGCGTCCTTTAAAAACGACTTGGATTACGCGGTATATTGGTCTGCTGAATCTCACGATGATGAGCAGGGCGTTTACAGAATGATTAACATGAACAGACCTGATGTCATGAGGGGAACAGCACACAAGGATTCCTTCCTTGCGTCTGTAAGGTGTGTTCGCGATGCTGAATAATAACCATTAAAACTACATTGAAATGAAAAAAGGAAAGCTTTTATGGATCGTGGCCATAGTAGTGGCCTTAGGTCTTTTCGGATGGTGTAAGAACACATATAATGGTATGGTATCGGCAGATGAAGGGGTTCAGAGCGCCTGGTCTCAAGTGGAGAACGTTTATCAGCGCCGTGCAGACCTCATTCCTAATCTTGTCGCTACTGTAAAGGGATATGCAGAGCATGAAAGCGGTACACTTGAGGCTGTGGTAGCAGCTCGTGCGAAGGCTACTCAGACAACAGTGGATCCTAGTCAGCTTACTGCTGAGAATATCGCCAAATTCCAGGCTGCTCAGGGCGAGCTCGGAAGCGCATTGGGACGTCTCCTCGTTACTGTGGAAAGATATCCTGATTTGAAGGCGAACCAGAATTTCCTTGAACTTCAGGCTCAGCTCGAGGGTACTGAAAACAGAATCTCTACAGAGAGAATGAAGTTCAACGAAACTGCAAAGTCGTATAACACTCTTATCCGCAGCTTCCCTCAGAACATTATGGCTTCTATATTCAGCTTCACCCCTAAGGGTTATTTCAAGGCTGCTGAAGGTTCGGAGAACGCGCCTAAGGTAGAATTCTAGGAGTCGTGAAATCTTATAAGAAATATTTGGCTGCCATTGTCGTGACGCTGTCTCTTGTCGTCATGAATATAATGGCAGCCTTTTCTGTTTCTGCGGCTGATGATATTCCGCAGAGACCTCAGCCTCAGCGGCTTGTGAATGATCTTGCGCAGATTTTCTCTGCATCTCAGATTAGTTCACTTGAGCAGAAATTGGTTGCATTCGATGATTCTACGTCCAATCAGATTACTGTCGTTACGGTTTCTGACCTGAACGGATATGAGCCTGCCGAGTTTGCCACCAAGATAGGTATAGCTTGGGGAGTCGGCTCCAAAGACTTCAACAATGGTATCGTGCTTCTCGTAAAACCTAAGACAGAGTCTTCCAGCGGACAGGTTTCCATCCAGATCGGTTATGGTCTTGAGGGTGCCATTCCAGATGCATATTGCAAGAGAATTATCGAGAACGATATCATTCCTCATTTTAAAGAAAATGATTATTTCGGTGGCGTCGATGCTGCTGTAGATGTCCTTATGGGACTTGCAAGCGGAGAAATCTCCGAGCCTCGAGATGGCAGTGATGAAGAAGAGAGTGACGGTATAGGACTGATTCTATTCTTGTTTATAATGTTTCTTGCCATTATAGCATTCTCCATAAAAAACAAGAATTCCGGCAAGAATGGCGGCAGTTCCGGCGGTTCTCACCGCAGCGGTGGTCCTGTCATATTCTACGGTCCTTCTTCAGGTTCCTCCAGCGGTTATTACGGCGGCAGCAGTTCTGGCGGGTCGTTTGGCGGATTCGGCGGCGGCTCCTTCGGTGGGGGCGGTGCCTCCGGCAGTTGGTGATTTGCGCGTATTTTCGGTATATATTCCTTTTCTCATCACAAACCGGCGATTATTTGAACTATATCGATCAGCATCATGGACAGTTTATCCGTGATGCTGATTATTATTGTGGGACAGAGACCTGCTGCTGAAAGAGTTGCGGTTAGCGTCGCCATAATCATGAGTAGACTCGTAATCGGCAGCGCGAACATATTCGTGATGATGAAATACTTCGGAAAAGTCCCGAAATATAACCATGCGACCGGGCCGGTGAAAATCTGACATGATATGGCCAATGCCATGGCGTCCCACATCTTCTTCGGAACATAGGAAACAAATTTCGTCCGCCCCTCCTCATTCTCCGGAAACCACGCCTTCATCCGCGGATACAAAACCACGATCCCAGCCATCGCCATATACGACAGCTGAAATCCTACCGAACTGATTACCAGAGGATTCATTGTAAGTTGTATAAGCAGTGCAGAGCAATAGACCTTCCCCAGCGATGTCCTCCTCTGTGCCAGATGACTGATTTCATTTATAGTTATGAACAACTGAGCGCGGACAAGTGACGGGCCCGCACCAGTAGCTAGCGTATATAAAAAAGTAGTGAAGATGATGCCCGCGCTACGTATCTTGTTCGCCGTCGGTGAATTTCCCATGACGGAAGTAACTTTCCTCAGAATTCCGTAAATGATTCCCAAATGCAGACCTGACAATGCCAAAATGTGCGCGGCGCCGCTGTCCCGGAACGCGGAAATTATGTCTTTGTCCAGTCCGGATTTATCCCCCGTCAGGAGGGCATTGACAAGAACCGGAGACTCGGGATGAGGGAAGGGGAGCGACAAAATCATTGACCTGAAACGTGCCGCGAAGCCTTCGGCCGCGATTTGGAGGGGGCCGGCGCCAGGTGCGGAGCAGGAACTTGCGACAGCCGTGCAGCCGCAAAGGACCCCGACCAGAAAGTACAGGCCCACGAGCCAACCGCCGGATTCTCGCATCCTGCAGGTTCGGGTCAATGCCAAAGTGACGAGGATAGACGCTGTGGAGCATGCAATAGTTTGTGAATTAATGGATTGCATCCAGCTGAATTGGCAGAAACCTGTCCCGGCAGCGATACCTGTCGTGAAACTTGCGGTCAATAGGGCTATGTTTAATGAAAATGTTTTAAGTCGCCTCATCCTTTCCTCCTCAATGTGTTGTAACTTTGTTGCTAAAGTAGTGATTTATTTTTAACTTTGCCGTAAATTTTTGGGCATTTGTGATGTTTTTTCGCATTTGCGGCTATTATTTTTGACATTTTTAAATTTTTACTGATGATAATACTTGTTATAAATTGCGGAAGCTCATCCATCAAGTATCAGTTGCTTGACATGAAGAGCGATGAAGTCTACGATCTCCTCGCCAAAGGTATTGTAGAGAAAATCGGTTTGGAGACTGGGCGTCTTCAGCATACCGTTATCGGTAAGGATAAAGTAGTAAAGGATTTGCCTGTTCCTGACCACAAGGTCGGAATGAAGCTTGTTCTCGAGGCTCTTACTGATAGTGAACATGGAGTCCTCAAGTCTTTGGATGACATCGAGGCTGTAGGTCACAGAATCGTGCATGGTGGCGAGTTCTTCTCTTCAAGTGCTCTCGTGAACGAGGATGTCATGAAGAAGATCGAGATCTGCTGCGATTTCGCTCCGCTCCACAACCCTGCCCACATTCTTGGTATCAGAGCGGTTCAGCATGTGCTTCCTTCTGTACCTCAGGTAGTTACGTTCGATACAGCATTCCATCAGTCTATTCCGTCTTATGCTTATATGTACGGATTGCCATATGACTGCTATTCCAAGTATCGCGTACGTAAGTATGGTGCACATGGTACAAGTCATCAGTTCGTTGCTGAGAAGGGTGCCAAGTTCTGCGGTCTGGATGTTAACAATTCCAAGATTATCACTTGCCATATCGGAAACGGAAGCTCTATCACCGCTATCGTGAACGGCAAGTCTGTAGATACTTCTATGGGCTTCACTCCGCTTGACGGCCTGATCATGGGAACAAGGTGCGGCAGCGTTGACCCTAACGTGATTCCTTATCTCATGAAGAAAGAGAACTTGTCTTGCGATGAGATGACAGAAATCATGAACAAGAAGAGTGGTTTCCTCGGAATTACCGGTGTTTCTTCTGATGCACGTGATCTGGATGATCTTGCAAACTCAGGTGATCCTAAAGCTAAGCTCGCTCTCAAGATGCTTACTTATGGCGTCATCAAGTATATCGGATCTTATGTAGCTGTCATGAACGGTGTGGATCTTATCGTATTTACCGGCGGTATCGGTGAGCACAACAGCCGTTTGCGCAGAAGAGTTTGCGAAAACTTCTCATATCTCGGACTTAAGTTCGATTATGAGGCTAATGTGGCTTGGGGTGAGGATGCTATAATTTCACTTCCGGACTCTAAGGTTAAGGTGGCTCTCATCACTACTGATGAGGAAATCGTTATCGCCCGCGACACCATGCATATTGTTATGAGCGAAGAGGAGAACTAATAAGATAGAGAACCAATTTTAACATAATATAATGATTACAAGTTTTTCAGATGTTTTTGCGGAACTGAAAGAAAAAGGTATCTGCAAAAAGATGGTTGCCGCATGGGCAGTGGACGAGCATACTATCGAGGCCGCTTCCAAGGCAGTGGATATGGGATTTATAACGGCTACATTGGTAGGTGACGCTAAACTTATCAATGAGGTCTGTGCAAAGAATGGAATCGATGCCGGCAAATTCGAAATCGTGGATAATCCTGATGAGTTGAAAGCTGTCGATCAGGCTGTTCAGCTTGTTCACGATGGTCAGGGTGACGTTCTTATGAAGGGCCTTTGCTCTACTGACAAGTTCCTTCGCGCTATTCTTAACAAGGAGACTGGACTTCTTCCTCCAAAGGGTCTTCTCAGCCACGTAGGTGTGATTGACAGCCCTAATTATCACAAGCTTCTTTTCCTTACTGATATGGCTGTAGTTCCGCTTCCTGATTTCCGTCAGAAGATAAAGCTTACTAACTTTGTAGTAAAGGTGGCTAAGTCTTTCGGTATCGAAAAACCTAAGGTTGCGTTTATCGCTGCTTCTGAGCAGGTGCTTGATTCAATGCCTGCATGTATGGAAGCTGCTGCTCTTGCCAAGATGGCTGACCGCGGACAGATTAAGGGCTGTATCGCTGACGGTCCTTTGGCTCTGGATGTGGCTATCGATAAGGAGTCTGTTGAGATCAAGAAGCTTACCAGCCCTGTTGCCGGTGATGCGGATTGCCTCGTATTCCCTAACATCGAGTCTGCAAATGTATTCTGGAAGACTAACTCCAAGCTTGCTCCAGGCGTACGTCAGGCAGGTATGCTCGTAGGAACTACCGCTCCTTGTATTCTTGCCAGCCGTGCTGACAGCGTAGATACTAAACTGAACTCTATCGCTGAGGCTGTGATGAGCGTAAAATAACAAGTAATAGCATATAAAATAAAAGAGACTGTCCATGTGGACGGTCTCTTTTATTCTTTAGGCGTAATCGGCTCGAAGAAACTGAAGTGTACTCGGCCGTAATGTTTTTCCTTTACGAAGGCCGGATGGTCTACGAATGAGTGTTCGTCGCCGTGCTCCAGAATGAGGTATCTGTCCGGGTAGACAAGTCCGGCGTTCAGAACTTTGTCCGGAATCGTCTCCAGCCCTTCCAGTGCGTATGGGGGATCGGCAAATACTATGTCGAATTTCTCTTTGCAGATGGGAATGAAATCGAACACGTTGTGGTGAACTGCAGTCAAGTTCTTAAGTCCCAGCTTCTTGGCCTGATCTTTAATGAATGAGGAATACTGCTGATTCATTTCGACCGACCAGACGTGTCCGACTCCGCGTGATGCGAATTCGTATGAAATGGAACCGGTTCCGCTGAAAAGGTCCAGGACGTTCAGACCCTCGAACTCGAACTCGTTGTCCAAGATGTTGAACAATGCCTCTTTGGCTACGTCCGTAGTCGGTCTTGCCTTGAATTCTGGGGGTGGAAGTATGATTTTTCCTTTTAGTGATCCGCCGATAATTCTCATAATTTACATCTTTAAATGTGTTCTACAGCCTTGAAATATCTGTAGAGTGACATCTCTTCTTCCTGTGAAACAGGTGTTCTGAAACATATGGACGATACTTCCGGATTAAGCTGTAACTTTCTCATGGACAGGAATATGAAATATTCGGCTGTCGTGAAATCAGGAGCCCTGAAGGCATTGGCCAAAAGAAGACTCTTGCCCTGGGCGATCAGCAGATAGAGATAGCCGTCAGCATAAGACGCCAGTATCTTGTTGTACTCTGTGCATTCTTCCAGTGCGTAAATCATGTGGTACATTTCCGGCAGGATTCGGGCTTGGTATCCGTCTGCGGTGAATACTGTCTGCGCGATGGTCCGTGACAATGTTTCCCCAAGTGTGTTGGAGAATACGAGCACTGCACCATATTCCGGAATGCGGACGAACTCTACGTTGTCGTCAGGATTCAGCTTGGTTACTTCTCCGAGCTCTTCTTTTATGGACGTCGCATCGAAGAATTGATCAGGAACCAGGGTAAACTTCGGAGTCAGAAGTGAAATTTTTACCGATTCATATCTTTTCTGAAACTCCTTGGTGGTGAAGATTTTGTCAGCACTGAGCCAACCGGTCTCTTTTGTACCGGTTTCATCTGTTACCTTAAAAGAATATCCACTCAAGGAGACTTGAATGGATATTCCTGTATTGTATTCTGAAAATGAATTCATGAATATGATCGGGTAGGGGATTACTCCCAGTTACCTGCGTTGTTGTTAGGTGCAGAGATACTGCCGACCTGAAGTCCTTCGTAACGGTTCATAGCCTCACGATCAGCGTCTAGGTTAATTCTGAGCTGGTTGTCAAGACCCTTGAGAAGTGACTTGTAAGGCATCTTGGCCTCGAAGAGAGGAACCTTTACACCTGAAACTTCTTTAATGATAGCTTCCATCTGGATGGTATCACCATTTGAGAATGGAATATATCTCAATGAATCGATGTTGAAGTCTTTTCTTGAGTGGAACAATGTGTCCTTTACATTGATCTTGCTGGAGATAGAGAATACGAGTCTCTCTCCGTTTTTGTAAAGTTCGTACATCTGCTCAGGGGTAATGCCACGACGAGCTTTCTTAAGTTTCTCGGTGTTTACAACTGCCAAAGAGTCATCGTTTGAGCCGATCTGCATGAGAATCTCCATCTGTCCGTTCTTGTAGAAATCTGCAAGGGAGTCTGCTGATGAAGTGAACTTACCATTCACAGCTTTGTAGGCTTCCTGAAGAGTACGAAGATCTTTCATTCTCTGAATTCCGACACTTTCGCGGTAATCCTTCTGCTTGTTGAAGTTAATAGGCTGCATGATGCTCTTGATGTTGGCATATAAGAGACCTGCGATTACGAGAAGCAGCAGAATGCTGACAATCTTTCTAACTAATCCGTTCATTTTTATGTTTTGAGTTTTTATTATTATTCAATTCAGTTCGTACAAAGTTATGAAAATGATTTATGAAATGCAATATAATTTGTAAATTTGCGTTCGGAAATGATTTTGACATGAATTTGACAGAAGACGGAAAAATACTCGCATTGACCAGACTGATAGATAGTTGCGACAAAATCAGCATTGTTGCGCACATTCATCCGGATGGAGATGCGGCCGGTAGCACATTGGCACTTAGGGAATATTTGGATACCATCGGCAAGGATGCGGTCGTCATTCTTCCTGAGCGTTTGCCTGATACTCTGGCCTTTTTGACGGAAAATGTACCTGCCGGAAGGTTGTTGTCCGGAACTGATGAACCGGAAGCATCTCAGAAACGTATCGAGGAGTCAGACCTGTTGTTCTGTCTGGACTGCAATTCGTTTTCCCGTACGGGTGTCCTCGAACAGTGGCTCCGTGCGTCGTCTGTCCATAAGGTCTTGATAGACCATCATTTGTCGCCGGAAACAGATTCTTTCGAAATCGTGTTTTCGGAGTCGGAGATTTCTTCTGCCTGCGAACTTACGTATCAGGTTCTTCTGGCACTTCCTTCTATCGGCGGAGATGCACACAAATTGCCTGGGTTCAGTGCGCGTGCCCTTATGACCGGCATGACTACCGACACTAACAATTTCGCGAACTCTGTGTATCCGTCCACCTTCGCCATGGCCTCTGCGCTTTTGGAAACGGGCGTGGACAGAGACGCCATTTTGTCATCATTATATAATAGATACAGGGAAAACCGCATAAGACTCATGGGCTATCTGCTGTATGAAAACATGGCGATAACCGATGAAGGCGTCGCGTTGATGATAATCGACGAAGATATCGCGACGAAGTATGATATCCGTGATGGTGAAACGGAAGGCTTTGTGAATCTGCCACTTGCGATAGACAGAGTGAAGATGAGCATATTCCTTAAGCAGGATGACGGCGGATTTTTCCGCGTCTCAGTCCGTTCCAAAAAAGGAATCTCCGCGAACATATGCGCGATGAAATATTTCCACGGAGGCGGCCATGAGTGCGCTGCCGGCGGCCGACTGTTGTTCCCGCAGGATATAGCGTCACCTGCCGGTGCCGAGGCTTTCCTCCGGAAGGTTTCTTTCGAATTTTTCAATGCCGATGAGAATGTTTAGGTCAATGTTTTTACGCGTCGCAGCTTTTCTGGGAATTGTAGCGGCATGCTCTTGTACAAAAGAGGAAATCAAGACGGAGTACTCTCGTCAGGAAAAGAATATAGAAAGTTTCATCAATTCGACATTGACCTCAATAGATACTGCATATGTGGTTCAGAATAAGGGAGTCAGCAGGGTGGTGGTGGCGCCGGGAATCGAAGGCGACAGCTTGAAACTCGGCGGTAAGGTGACTCTTTATTATTCCGGTTTCGTGCTGAAAAGTTCATCATTGAGCCGGACCGAAATGTTCGCGACCAACAGCAGGGAAGAGGCGGCGGCATCGCAATGGCCTACTGCTGACGACAGTATGTTCGGTGTGAAGACCATCGATACCTCGGACAAGGATGTTGTGGAAGGGTTGCGTTATGGACTGGTGGGTGTCAAGCCGGAGCAGGAGTGTTATATCGCGTTTTCCGGTAAACATGGGTTCGGAAAGAAACCTTTAGGCACGATTCCTGCAAATGCAGCGCTGGTTTATCATGTTTGGGTGGAGAATATCTCGAACAAATAGAGGTATACCGCATTACGAAAATGGTTTAGAATAATATTTGAAGATGAATAATATAATGATTAAGAGGCTTTTAATGTTGCCGTTGGCTGCCGCAGTTCTTTTGACGGGCTGCGCCAAGTCTGAGAAGACTAATGATCATGAGACGACCAAGCGTTATCTGGATGCATGGGTGGGTGTGAACTATCCCGGGGTTACTCCTACGGAACTCGGCATTTATATTTTGGAAGACAAGCCCGGTACCGGTGAAATGTATGATGCGAAACAGACTTTCGTTATAGCCAATTATACTATCCGTGATTTGGAAGGTAATGTTTCTTCTACTACTGACAAGAAGTTGTCTCAGCAGATAGGAAGCTATGATGCCTCTTATTATTATGGTAATCATGTTTGGATTTCCGGTGAGGGTTCGATGGCTGCGGGTGTGGAGGACCTTTTGATGGGCATGCGTGTAGGTGGTACTCGTACGGCATTGATTCCAAGTTGGTTATATACTACTGACAGATATAAGAACAAGTCTGACTATATTAAGAAGAAGATTAAGGACGAAGGAACTAGCGGTATCTATACAGTTACTCTCAATGGCCTTTCCAATAATATTCTCAAGGTGGAGATAGACTCTATGGAGGTTTATTCCAAGAAGTATCTCTCAGGTGTGGATTCCACTTCTTATGGTTTTTATTATAAGCAGGTTCAGGCTCCTACAGACACAAATGCATTCAAGTCTGATACTACTATATATATTAATTATACTGGTCGTCTTCTTAACCGTCAGGTTTTCGATACTACCGATCCGGACACGGCCAAGATGTATAATATTTACAGCTCGTCCAGGATTTACGAGCCGGTAGGCATCAAATGGGGAGACACTTTCTCGGATATCAAGATGACTTCTTCTTCCAGCGATGATTCTGACATAATTGCAGGATTTGCCAAGACCTTGTGGAAGATGCGCAAATATGAGAAGGGCGTCGGTATGTTCTTCTCTCCTTATGGCTATGCAAGTAATGGAAGCGGTAATAAAATCCCGTCTTTTGCTCCGCTTGTATTTGAGATAGAAATCGTGGATAAACCAGAGTCTTAGGAGGCTTGCTTATGGCTGTATCAGGTACTGTCCCGACAGAACTTGGAGATAAGAAAATACGCGATTTGCTTATGCAGTATGCAGTCCCGGCTATTATAGCTATGACTGCATCTTCGCTTTACAATATGGTCGACAGTATCTTTATCGGTCATATAAAGGATGTCGGGTCTTATGCGATTTCAGGACTCGCCGTCACCTTCCCGCTGATGAATATTTCTACGGCTCTCGGTGCCCTTGTAGGTGTCGGAGCTTCGACTATTTTGTCAATGCTGCTGGGACAGAGAAATTATCAGGCAGCCAACAAGGTGATTATAAACGAGGTGATGCTGAATGTGATCATCGGTACCTTGTATACCGTCATTACTCTTGTATTCCTGGATCCTATTCTGATGTTTTTTGGGGCCAGCGCGAATACGTTGCCTTATGCAAGGGATTATATGGTGATAATCCTCATTGGAAATGTCATAACTCATTTGTACTTCGGACTGAACAATATCATCAGGGCTTCCGGTAATCCGAAACTCGCAATGGCATTGACCATATTTACCGTGGTTTCGAATACTATCTTGGACCCGATTTTCATTTTCTGGCTGGATATGGGAATCAAGGGAGCGGCGCTCGCAACGGTGATTTGCCAGCTGCTTGCGTTGGTTTATACTGTCAGGTATTTCTTGAGTGGCAAGAACTATCTGCGTCTTCCGCGGAGGATGTCGGAATACAGACTGGATTGGAGAATCGCAAAGGATTCATTGACAATAGGTATGGGACCGTTCCTGATGAACTCTGCGGCTTGTATAGTCACGATGTTCATTAATCAGCAGCTGTCCAAGTATGGCGGTGATTTGGCTATCGGTGCTTACGGTATAGTGAACAGATTCACTTTCCTTTTCATTATGGTGAATATGGGACTGAATCAGGGTATGCAGCCTATAGCGGGATATAATTTCGGCGCAAGAGAATATAGCCGTGTAAAGCAAGTATTTTGGCTGACAGTAATTTGTGCGTCAGCGGTGAGTCTCTTGGGTTTCATCGTCTCGGAGTGCTGCCCTGATATAGCCGTTTCGTTGTTTACCAATGATCCTGAACTGATGGCTTTGGCTGACAAAGGATTGCGAATGATGAACATTGCGTTGCCTCTGGTTGGTTTCCAGATGGTTACGACTAACTTTTTCCAGAGTTTGGGAATGGTTCACAAGTCCATTTTCCTTTCTCTTTCACGTCAGTTATTGTTCCTTGTACCGTTGATATATTTCTTGCCGGTATTTTTCGGACATAAAGGGGTGTGGATGAGTTTTCCTATTGCGGACACCATTTCCATAATCTTGTCGGCGGTGATGCTTCTGATGCTTTTCAGAAAGTTCCGTCTGCTGAATGACGGAGATGACCCGTCGATTCTCGGAAGTAAAATTAAACAAGCATAATCATGAATGATAACAGACTGATAATCAATGTCGGAAGACAGTTTGGAAGCGGGGGTAAGCTTGTCGCCCTTGCGCTTGGACGTAAACTTGGCATTCCTGTATATGATCAGGAACTTATAACTAAAGCCGCAGAGGAAAGCGGTTTCAGTAAGGAGCTTTTCGCGAAGAGTGATGAAAAGCGTAATATGCTTGCATTCTCCAGTTTTGTGGTGGATGTCGGCAGGTTCGGTTCTGTGGATAACTATATGAATGATAATCAGTTGTTTGTTATCCAAAGTAATGTTATCCGCTCTATAGCAGACAAAGGCTCTGCTATATTCATAGGTCGTTGTTCGGATTACATTTTACGTGATCGCAAGTGTCTGGATGTATTTGTGACTGCTGCTGATGCTGTGAGAATCAAGCGTGTGGCTGCTCGTATGAACCTTTCTCCGGAGCAGGCAGAGTCTCTTATCCGCAAGAAGGACCGCACCAGGGAGACATATTATAATTATTATACTTTCGGAAACTGGGGCGTGGCTTCCAATTATGATTTGTGTGTAGACTCGTCGATCTTGGGCATTGACGGAACCGCTGATATGATCATTGACTTTACCCGTAGGTCCGGATTGCTGAAGGGTGCGCTTCCGGGTGATTCTACTATCGAGGCGGAGGCGGCGAAATGAGGATTCGAAAGACAGGTCTGATTTTCGGGCTCATGGCGGCTGCTGCGGTTGTGGGACTTTGTGTGTCGTTGTCTTCATCTGAGGGTGAAATTCCTCCGGTGGATCCGCGTAAGCCAGCGAGGTTGAATGAGGTTTTGACGAATGAAAAGTCCGATACGTCAGCGCTTTATGGTCTTGACCGAAAGGTGGAGTCGTATATGAGGCAGTGGTCTCTACGTGGGGTTTCGTTGTCGATTATGCGCAGGGATTCACTTGTTTACTCGAAGGGTTATGGTTGGTCGGATGCTGAGAAGCAGAAAGAAATGGAGCCGTCGCATATCCTTCGTGTGGCTTCTGTTTCCAAGTTGTTGACGGCTGCTGGAATAATGGTTCTTCAGGAGCAGGGAAAACTGTCGTTGAGGGATACTGTTTTCGGCCCGCGTGGAATTCTTACCGATTCGGTCTATACTTCAGTGATGAAGGATCCGAATTATAACAAGATAACTGTCGAGGATTTGCTTCGTCATAAGGGTGGTTTTACCTCTGTAGGTGGAGACCCGATGTTTTCTACACGATATGTGATGCAGCAGAATCATCTGGATACGCCACCGGATCATCTTACGCTTATGAGGACGCAGCTCAAGAGGCGTCTGCGTTTCGTTCCAGGGACTTCCCAGTATTATTCGAATTTCGGTTATCTGCTTCTCAGTATGATTATCGAGAAGGTGTCAGGTGTTGATTATGAGAAGTTTATGCAGGATAATGTGCTTTTCCCCGCCGGCTGTGTGGATATGCACATCGCTCATAATTATTACGAGGACAAGTACCGCAATGAGGTGAAGTATTACAATGGCGCCGATTCTGGGCTGATAGAGGAGTATAACAACAGCGGACGTATGGTGGACCGTTGTTACGGAGGTAATGATATCCGTTCCCTTGCCGGAGCCGGAGCATGGGTGACTTCTACAGCGGAACTTGCCCGTTTCGTGGCCTCAATCGATGGCCGTCCAGAGGTTCCGGATATCATTTCGAAGGAGAGTGTGGATGCCATGACCCAGTGGTTCGACGAGCGTACATATTCGCTGGGCTGGAATGATACCAAGCCGACAGGGGAGTGGACGCGCACGGGAACTTTCTCAGGGACAAGTGCTCTGATAAAGTACTATCCTGACGGTGAGTGCTGGATAATGGTAACCAACACCAGCACTTGGAAAGGCCCCGGTTTCACCCGCTACACAGCAGGACTGTTCCGCGACCTGCGCGCCAAGTATTCTGCGGCGCTTCCAGCCAGGGATCTGTTTTATGAGTAGGGGAGCCTAATTTATTGCGCGTTTAGAATCCTTTTTGGACAACCTGGCTTTGAATCGCCCGTAAGAGTAATGAACCCATATGACAAGAAAGTCGATGTCAGAAAGTATTATAATAACACAGATAAAATGAAAAAAAGTTTTTTGATTTTTGCAGCTGCAGTGATTGGCTTTGTTTCTTGCGGAAACAAGGAGCCTCAGTATGCGAACAGGGCAGAAAAGATTGTGGCAGAGATTCACAATCCGAATTCAAAGTATGTCGTAGTCGCTTGTCACAGAGGCGACTGGAGAAATTACCCGGAGAATTCCATCCCTGCCATCGAGTCCATTATCAGAATGGGCGCTGATATTATGGAACTGGATCTCAAACTTACCAAGGACAGTGTCCTCGTCCTCTCTCATGACAAGACTCTCGACCGCTGCACCACAGGCAAAGGACTCGTCAGCGACTATACTCTGGATGAAATCAAGCAACTCAGGCTGAAGAGGGCCCACGGCGTCGCCACCGACTCTCTGCGCATGCCTACACTTCGTGAGGCACTCGAATGCTGTAAGGACAGGATTTGTGTCAATGTCGACCAGGGATATGAATACTACGATATGGTTCTCGCCATCACCGAGGAGCTTGGTGTGACAGACCAGATTCTTATAAAAGGAAAGAAACCGGTTGCGGAAGTTAAGGCTAAAATGGCTGAACATGAGCACAATATGATGTATATGCCTATCATTGACATTCAGAAAGAGAAAGGACAGGCTTTGTTCAGCGAATACATGGATACCAAAACAGTTCCTCTGGCTTATGAAGTATGCTGGAAGAAGATGGCTCCAGAGGTAGAGGATTGCTTCAAGAAGATACTCGCCTCAGGATCAAAGCTTTGGATAAACACTATCTGGGGAAGTCTCTGCGGCTACCTGGATGATGACAAGGCACTTGACTGCGGTGATCCCGCCAAGATTTATGATCAGGTAATCGCCTATGGAGCGTCCATGATTCAGACAGACCGTCCTGAACAGCTCATCAAGTACCTGCGTTCGAAAGGACTTCACGACTAATCTTTGGATATAGATGTTCGACTTTTATAAAATGAGCGCGCCGTCCGCAACTAAGGTGGCGCCTGAAAATACTGACAAAGTCTGGAAGCGTGCCCGTTTCCAGACTTTTGTCGCCATAACTCTCGGATATGCCCTGTACTATGTGTGCAGGATGTCGATGGGCGTGATGAAACAGCCTATTATCGATGCGGGACTTCTTAACGCCACCCAACTCGGTATCATAGGTGCCTGTCTGTATTGGACTTATGCTGTCGGCAAACTTGTGAATGGCTTTCTGGCAGACAGTTCCAATATCAAGAGATTCATGGCCACAGGTCTTATTCTCTCTGTCGCCGCAAATTTCCTGATGGGTATCCTGGGTGTGGCCGCTGTCAATGCCGGCATCAGCAGTTTCATAATTTTCATCGTGTTCGCCATCATGTGGGCGATAAACGGATGGGCTCAGTCCATGGGCGTTCCTCCTTCAGTAGTCGCTCTTTCCAGATGGTTTCCGCTAAAAATCAGGGGCACTTTCTACGGTTTCTTCAGCGCATCCCATAACATCGGCGAGGGATTGTCATTTGTCTTCGTAGGATCTATCGTTGCCGCTTTCGGTTGGAAGTGGGGATTTTTCGGTGCAGCCTGTGCCGGCATTCTCGGCGTCCTGCTGATTATCATGTGGCTTTACGATACACCTGAGAGTAAGGGACTTCCGTCTATCGAGGAACTTTCCGGCGAATCAGTACCTTCCAAGAAAGTAGAGGGTCCGGAAGAAACCCGCCAGATACAGCGTGCAGTTCTGCGTAATCCGGGAGTCTGGATTCTTGCACTTTCCAGTGCGTTCATGTACATGAGCCGTTATGCCGTCAATGAATGGGGAACCATTTTCCTCCAGGAGACTTATGACTATGATTTGACTTCTGCTGCCACAATCATTGGCATCAACCCTATTTTCGGTGTTCTGGGAACCGTACTTTCCGGATGGCTCTCCGACAAAGTCTTCAGAGGTGACCGCAAGTACCCGGCTTTCGTCGCCGGTGTGCTCGAGGCTGTCGCCCTGTTCCTCTTCCTCTTTGGAGGAGGAAGCCATTGGGTTCTGATTTTGTCAATGATTCTGTTCGGTATCGCCATCGGTGTCCTGATCAGTTTCCTCGGCGGCCTCATGGCCATTGACCTTGTCCCGAGAAAGGCTTCGGGTGCGGCCCTCGGCATCGTGGGCGTGGCATCTTATGCAGCCGCAGGCCTGCAGAACATAGTCTCAGGTCTATTGCTCGACAACAACACTTTCGAGGCTGTCAACAAGCTTGGCGAGACAGTGACAAAGCATGATTTCACTTATGTCAGCTGGTTCTGGTTCGCTGCGGCTGTGATTTCATTCCTTCTTCCTATCCTGAATTGGAGACGAAAACAGCAGGAGATTTAGATGCTAAAATTATGGTAGTGAGGGCCGAAACGCTCGAACGCAGCGCGGTCCAGATCATTTCTGTCATCTGGATGAGCGATGCTGATGAGCAGTTTGGCTCTCTCTTGTAGAGATTTGCCGAAAAGATCCACGGCACCATACTCTGTTACAATCCAGTGTGCGTCAGATCGTGGAGTGACTACACCGGCACCGTTCTTAAGTGTAGGGACGATTTTAGTCATACCCTTTTTGGTCCTGGAGGCGAATACTGTTATGGACTTGCCGCCCTCCGACATTGTGGCACCCCTGACGAAATCCACTTGTCCGCCAGTCCCTGAAAACATGCGCGTTCCGATGGAGTCGGCACAAATCTGACCGGTGAAATCCACCTCAATGGCGGAGTTGATGGCCGTCATGCATGGGTTCTGTGAAATCACCCAAGGATCGTTAGTGTATTTGATATCCTTCATCAGCACATCCGGGTTATGGTCAATGAATTTGTACACTTCGTCTGACCCCAACAGGAACGAAGCGACCACCTTGCCGGTATCGATTTTCTTGCGACGTCCGTTGATGACGCCTTTCTTTATAAGTCTTAAAATGCCGTCAGCAAACATCTCCGTATGCAGTCCCAGATCCTTGTGGTCTGAAAGGGCTACAGCGAGGGCGTTAGGCAATGCTCCGATGCCCATCTGGAGACAGGCTCCGTCGGGAATGAGTTCCGAACAATTCTTGCTGATGAGTTTTTCAGTCTCGTCAGGTTCAGCGTAATCCTTTGTGAACAATGGAGAATCATCTCTTACAAGATAATCTATAAGTTCCGGTCTTACCAAATCGCCATAAGAAAAAGGGACATTGGCATTGACAACAGCTATAACAGTCCTGGCACTCTCGACGGCAGCGAGCGAACAGTCGACAGACGTTCCGAGTGAGAACATTCCATTTTCGTCCGGGAGCGAAACTTGCACCATGGCGACATCGCATCGGAGTGCGCCGCTGCGGTATAATTTCTGAGACTCGCTCAGGTGAACCGGCAGATAATCAGCGTATCCGGCGTTCGCGTCGGCACGGACGTTGGGACCGATGAAGAAACCTTGATCGAAGAAGATTCCCTCATATTTTGGCTCTGCATATGGTGCCGGGCCTTCCGTGTGGAAATGGTGAAAATGAAGATCGCGCACTTCGCCGGCATCGGCTCTGCGGCACAATGACTCTATCAATATGTGAGGGACACTGGCCACACTGCTAAGGTGAATATGGTCACCTGTCCTCACGGCTTTTACAGCGTCGTCCGCTGTAACGTACATGGGGTGTTTCATAAAAAGTTCTATGTATTTGTTGTCGTTTTACTATCAAATACCAAAGATAGCAGTTTTCTTCAAATAACGGCTTTTCAAAGAAAAAATTTGTAATTTCGCAACGAAATTTACTTGGTGACATGAAACACACGAAAGAAGAAAAAATGGAGCAGTTCGGCAGAGTGCTGGACATTATGGATAAACTCAGGGCTAAATGTCCTTGGAACGCGGCGCAGACTTGGGACACACTCAGGCCGATGACGGTCGAAGAAGTTTACGAGTTGAGCGACGCTGTCATGAAAAAGGAGGACCAGGAGGCGAAAAAGGAACTCGGGGACTTGCTGCTTCATATCGTATTCTATTCCAAAATCGCAGAAGAGCAGGGGAAATTCGACGTCGCAGATGTCATGGACAGGCTCTGCGAGAAAATGACGTTCCGCCATCCTCACGTATTTTCTGATACGCAAGCTGCTGATGCTGAGCAGGTTTCTGAAAATTGGGAAATGATGAAGATGAAGGAGAAGGGTGCGAACAAGCGTATTCTTTCAGGTGTGCCGGACTCCATGCCGCCGATTTTGAAAGCCTATTCGATGCAGGACAAGGCCCGCGGCGTCGGCTTCGATTGGGAGCGCCCGTCGCAAGTTTGGGAGAAAGTGAAGGAAGAGCAGAGCGAGTTCCAGGCCGAGTTGGAGTCAATGGCTGTCGAGGAGGGGCTCGACGATACTGTCCCTGCCGGCTACACGATGACCCCGACCCCGGGTTCCGCGAGGGATCGTGCCGAGGAAGAACTGGGCGATTTTCTTTTTTCTGTGGTCAATGCTGCCAGGCTTTATGGTTTGAATCCTGATACCGCGTTGAACCGTGCATGTGACAAGTTCCGCCGCCGTTTCACATACCTGGAAGAACAGACCATCAGAAAAGGCAGAAATCTTCATGACATGACATTGGCCGAGATGGATGAAATCTGGGACGAGGCCAAGAAGTTGGAAAGGACACAATAATTGTAAAAACATAAAGACGATGAAAAAAGGACTTTTATTCCTTGCAACGCTGTTGACAGCGGCTATGGCCTATGGCCAAAATCCGGAATACCTTCCTGAGTGGAAAGAAGGATATCTGGATATTCACACTATTGCCACCGGAAGAGGTGACGCAGCACTGGTTATCATGCCGGACGGAACAACATTGATGATAGATGCCGGTGACAATGCGAAAAAAGGTGATACTCAGCATCCTGACGCTACCAAGCTTCCGAGCGAATGGCAGGCGATATACATGAAACACTTCATGTCACAGCTGCCTGATAAAGATAACTTGGACTATGCGATGATTACCCATTTCCACAATGACCACATGGGTACAGTCAAGGACATGATACCGGGAAACAACGGCTACGGCCTCTCAGGAATCACACTCGTAGGAGAGCGCATTCACTTCAACAAACTTGTCGACCGCGGCTGGCCAAACTACGATTTCCCGTCCAAGGAAAAAGTTCTGGGTGCCAACAAAGGATTCATGCCGGAATACATCCGTTTTGCACAATATTCCGCAAACCACGGAACCCAGATGGAAAAATTCGAAGTCGGAAGCAAGAATCAGTTTACATTGGTGCATAACCCAAAACCATACGCAAAGAACTTCGAAATCCGTAACCTCGCTTCGGCAGGAGAAGTCTGGACAGGAAAAGGAAACAAATCCAGAAAAATGTACAGCGGAGACCCTATGCTCTTCGATGAAAATATGAACTCCTGCGCCATCAGACTCCGTTACGGCAAATTCACATACTATAATGGAGGAGACCTCTCAGGAGGAAATTGGCCGGAACTGTACAAGAGCCACGAACGAGACTTCGAAACTCAGGTAGGAAACGTCTGCGGTAAAGTGACCGTTATGAAAGCAAACCACCATGGCTACTATGAAACCTGCAACGCCCGTTTCCTGGAGGCTTTGTCACCACAGGTGATCATCATCGACGCTCGTAGCAAGAATCATCCTGTTCCGTCTACAATGACCAGAATGTCAGACCCTCAGGTATGGACCGGGGAACGCGAATGCAGTTTCTATATTACTGTAGACCAGGCACGTAAGAAACTTGGTGAAGAACTTTGGAGTAAATTCAAACCTTGGGGGCATATCGTTGTCAGAGTATATCCGGGAGGAAACAGTTACCAGATGTTTGTACTCGATGCAGACAGCACAGACTATCACATCATCTACAAATCAGAAGTAATCAATCTTTAGATATAATGAAGAACATAACCAAAATGCTGATCACATTGGCTTCTGCTGCAGGTGTAATGGCTTGCAGCCAAGGCGAAAAGCAATCATCGGATTTCAAGTATCTCATCGATGAATTCGCTGACATAAAAATCATGCGTTATCAGATCCCTGGATGGGATAACCTTTCTTTTAAACAGAAAGAGTACCTCTACCACCTCAGCGAAGCTGCAAAATTCGGCTGGGATATCTACTGGGACCAGAACTGCAAAGATAACCTCGCAGTGAGAAAGGTTCTTCAGAATATTCTCGAAAACTATAAAGGCGACAGAAACTGCAAAGATTTCCAGGACTTTACAGTCTACGCGAAGAGAGTCTTCTTCAGCAGCGGTATTCATCATCACTACGCTGAGGACAAATTCTTCCCTGAGTGTGGAGAGGAATACTTCAAGTCTCTCATGGAAGCGGTAGGCGAAAGCGAAAAATGCGCGACCCTGCTCCCTGTAATCTACTCTAAGGAACTCTATGCACAGAGACGTTCCTCATCCAAGACTGGAGACATCGTGGCATTGTCATCAGTGAACTTCTACGAGGGCGTAACCCGTGACGAAGTGGAGAAATACTATGCCGGCATCACGGATAAAAATGATCCGGAACCTATTTCTTACGGTTTGAATACCAAGGTGGTAAAAGGCCCGGACGGAAAAATCCGTGAAGAGGCATGGAAAGTCGGCGGAATCTATGGACCGGCACTCGAGAAAATCTGTGAGGAACTCGAAAAAGCCAAGGCCGTAGCAGAAAACGACGTCCAGAGAAAGACCATCTCTGAGCTCCAGGACTACTACAGGACAGGCGACCTCAGACTTTGGGACAAATACAACATCACTTGGGTAAAAGACACCATCAGCAAAATCGACTTCACCAACGGATTCGTAGAGGACTACAACGACCCTCTCGGACGCAAAGCATATTGGGAATCAGTCGTTAACGTCAAGGACTCTGCCGCATCTGCGCGTACAGAACTCCTCAGCGCCAACGCACAGTGGTTCGAGGATAACGCACCGATCGATCCCCGCTTCAAGAAGAAGAGCGTGAAGGGCGTTTCTGCCAAGGTTATCGACGTTACCTGCCTCGGCGGCGGATGCTACCCTGCAACCCCTATCGGAATCAACCTTCCGAACGCTGACTGGATCCGCAAGGAGTATGGCTCCAAGTCTGTGACCATCGCGAACATCACCCATGCCTACGATGCCGCCGCCCAGGAGTCGCCAAAATCCGTGCTCGAAGAATTCGCATACTCAGAAGAGGATAAGTCAATGCAGAAGAAGTATGGAGCATTCGACGATGAGGTTCACACCGATCTTCACGAGTGCCTCGGACATGGTTCAGGACAGCTTCTTCCAGGCGTTTCCCCTAATGCCATGGGAGAATATGCATCTGCACTCGAAGAAGCCAGAGCAGACCTCTTCGGTCTCTATTATATCGCTGACCCTAAGCTTGTGGAACTTGGTATCCTCGAAAATACTGAAGCATATAAACCTCACTATTCCAACTATATACGTAATGGTCTCATGGTTCAGACCAACCGCGTGGAACTTGGACGCCAGATTACTGAGGCACATATGCAGAACCGTCAGCTTATCGCTGCATGGTGCTATGAGCATGGTAAGGCAAACAACGTTATCGAGAAGAAAGTACGTGACGGCAAGACATATTTCGTAGTAAATGACTATGAGGCTCTCCGTGGACTCTTCGGTGACCTTCTCGCTGAAATCCAGCGTATCAAATCAGAAGGTGACTATGAGGCAGGCAAGAACCTTATCATGAAATATGCTGTAGACATCGATCCTGCTCTTCATAAAGAAGTGTTGGAAAGATATGCTGCTCTCGGTCTGAAACCTTACGGCGGATTCGTTAATCCTGAAATCGTACCTGTAGAAAAGGACGGTAAGGTCGTAGACTACAAGGTCGTTTACACTGACGATTATCTCGGACAAATGCTCGAATACTGCCACAAATACAGCACGTTGTAGAAGGCATTTGAGCCATGTATAACAAAATCGAAGAATATATTAAAGGTTACAGGACATACCTCCAGATAGAGCGGGGTATGTCTTGTAATACTTATAAGGCATACTGTTCTGACATAAGCGAATTCCTTTCTTGTAACAAAGGCATTGACCTGAACCAAATCATCCGCGAAGACATTACGCGGTATTTGGAGGCGCGTTCTTCCGGGGCGACGGATGGGGTGGAAACTGCGGCGGTCTCGAAGCGGTCTCAGGCCCGCATTCTCAGCTCTTTGCGGTCATTTTTCGGTTGGCTTGTCATGGAAGGTGAAATTAGCGTAAACCCTTGTGACGGAATCGATTCGCCGAAGCTTGGGCGATATCTGCCGGCAGTTTTGTCCATCGAAGAAGTGGATGCCATCATGGATTCTGTGGATCTTTCGACTTGGTCCGGGCTGAGGGACAGGGCTATTCTCGAGGTCTTGTACGGCTGCGGACTGCGTGTGTCGGAAGTGTCGGGACTTAAGATTTCAGATGTGTATCTGGAAGAGGGATTTGTGCGCATTGTCGGCAAGGGGAACAAGGAGAGGGGAGTGCCGCTCGGAGACGCTGCCGCGGATGCCATAAGGAATTATCTGTCAGTGCGTCCCGAACCTTCGGCACCTCAGTATGATGACATAATGTTCCTTAACAAATCAGGCGGACAGCTGAGCCGTATTTCGATTTTCAACATGGTCAAGAAGCAAGCTCTGGCGGCGGGGATTGCCAAGGAAATTTCCCCGCATACGTTCAGGCATTCTTTCGCTACGCATCTGGTGGAGGGCGGTGCGGACCTCAGGGCTGTGCAGGAGATGCTCGGGCATGAAAATATCCTCACCACGGAGATTTACACACATATCGACAGCTCCACTTGGCAGAAAGAAATTCTGGCGCATCATCCCAGGTCTTAGTAAAGTCTGGAAGAGGTTATTCTTTGAAAGTTACTATATTTGCGGAATGAAGTCGAGGAATACAATAATGACGTTTTTGGCATGGTCGGCGTTGATTGTGCTTGCGTCTTGCGAAAAGATAAACGAACATGAACCTGATTATGCAGACCATGTGCGTCATGCAGTCCTTTTATACTCAGCGGGTTACAATAGCTTGAGTTATGATATGGATGCGGATATCCAGGAAATGACCGAGGGTTATCTGCCGTCGAAAGGTTCCACGGATGGTGCTGTCCTGGTGTATTCCAAGAAAACTGTTTCGTCGGGGAATTACAAAACTCCGACGGATTCCTATCTTATCCGACTGTACAGGAATAAGAAAGGCGCTGCCGTTATGGATACGGTCCACACATGGTCATCCGACTACGTGGCCGCCTCTTCCCGTACCGTAAATGAGGTCCTTTCTTATGTAAAAACTAATTATCCTGCTGACAGTTACGGACTTATATTTTCTTCGCATGCGACCGGATGGTTGCCTGCAGGATATTATTCGTCCGGAAAAATCACCGATTTCGCTATCCCGTTCGGGACCGGACACGCTGACGGCCTGAAACCTGTTCCGTTCGTCGAGATGCCGAGGGAGGCCGGCGAGCCGCGCGTGAAAAGCATCGGTGCCGACAATATAAATTCGTCCAGTACTTATGAGATGGAGGTCAATGCCTTCGCGTCGTCGATTCCTATGTATCTGGACTACATCATCATGGACTGTTGCCTCATGGGCGGAGTCGAGGTGGCCTATGAACTTAAAGGTGTCTGCGGTAAATTGATATTCTCTCAGACAGAGGTTCTTGCGGACGGCTTGTGTAACTATACTAATGTAATCGGTCGTCTCCTGAATTCTTCTGAGCCGGATCTGAAAGGTTTGTGTGAAGATGCGTATACGCATTATGACTCTCAGTCAGGAGGTTACAGGTCTTTGACCATATCCATGATAGATTGCGCGAAACTTGGTCCGTTGGCGGAGGCTTGCGCGAAGTTGTTCTCGGATTATCGTGGTAAGATGGCGTTAGTGAACCCGAGTTCTGTTCAGCATTATTTCAGGTATAACAAGCACTGGTTCTATGACTTGGAAGATATTCTGGTACAGAGCGGCGCGTCGGATGAAGACTTGAAACCGCTCAAATCGGCCATGTCCCAATGCGTGTTGTATAACGAGGCGACTCCGTCGTTCCTGGGTATCCCGATAAAGACCCACTGCGGTCTCAGCATGTATCTCCCGGCCGACGGCGACCCTGAACTTGATACCTTCTACCGTACCCTTTCCTGGAACACCGCTACCCAGTTAGTTCTCTGATTCCGCACAAAACCCTGTCCTCTAATTCCTTATAGCACTCTGTTACGTAGCCGGCGGTCGGAGGTCCCGGCGTCGACCTTCGCTGTCGCTCATCCCTCCGGCTGGCGCCGGCGCCTCCCATTTACGAGGTCATGGGTGACCACGGGTCTCCTGCCGGGACCTCCGTTCGCCTCTCAAAATTCACGTGGATATTGTAGGCGTCCATCAGCCCGTGGTCCGAGCTCCAGCCGCAACCATGTGCATCGATTCGACCTTCGAAAGTTAATTTGGTGCCATCTAAAACGTTAAATCGGTACAAAACGACTTTGCAGTCAGGTTTTGTACCGATTAAAACGTTTTCTTGTGCACGGAATTGTTGCGCGCGGCCAGCGGATGGAGATTAATGGCGCCGGTAAATCACTGTGACGGTGAACAGTGATTATTATCGCCGGCGGTCGGAGGTCCCGG